>Ga0209643_1000130_pt1 | contig 182612 bp, 179 predicted proteins | sample AutmiccBRH37_all_FD_187383 | JGI IMG/M metagenome (GOLD analysis project Ga0209643, IMG submission 187383) | Deep subsurface microbial communities from Mt. Terri, Switzerland - Autotrophic microbial communities BRH/37_all (SPAdes) (version 2) | ecosystem: Environmental > Aquatic > Deep...
TGGCCGGGCCCTTTGGGGGCCCGTCCGGAGAGCTGAGATGTCACGGCTTGGCGAAGGCGATGGCCTTCGCCAAGGATGCGGTTCAAAGACCGCTACGCTCCACCCTCAGCGCCCGTCGAAGAACGCCCGCGTCCGCGCCCGCACCCAGTCCCACAGCGCTGGCGCGCCGCGGGCGACCTTGGCGCCGACGCGCGCCTCCAGCTGCTCGGCGGTGACGTTGTACTCGGTCCAGGTCCCGCCGCCGCTGGCAATGTTGTGCATCACCGGCTGCACCCGGTCCAAGGCCTTCGCAAACACCGCATCCGGGGTTTCTGCCGCCTCGAACTCCTCCCACAGCGCGCGCAGATCCGCGCCGATATCCGCCGGCAGCAGCCCGAAGATCCGGTCCGCCGCCGCCGCCTCGGCCGCCTGCGTCGCAGCGCTGCCATGCGCCATGCCGCCGGCGGAATGGATCGGCACGTCGCCCACGTCGATCTCGACCAGGTCATGCAGCACCAGCATCCGCAGCACCCGGTCGATGCTGACCTCCGGCCCGGCATGGTCGGCCAGCACCAGCGCATAAAGCGCGAGGTGCCAGCTATGCTCGCCCGAATTCTCGCGCCGCGAGCCATCGGTCAGCGTGGTGGCGCGCAGCACCTGCTTGAGCTTGTCAGCCTCGTTCAGGAAGGCGAATTGCGCGGCAAGCCGCTCGCTCATGCCTTGCCCGCCCGCAGCTTCGCCAGCGCCAGCTCCAGCGTGCGGCGGCCGCGGCGTTCGGCCAGCCGCAGCCGGATCGAGGTCATGAAGGTTTCCTGCAAGGTGGGCGACAGCTCGCCCACCGATTTGGCGACCTTCTCGTAGAAACGGTCGTCGCCAAGCTCGTCCAGCGCATCCAGCACGTCGCGGGCCAGTTCATCCGCGAGGTCATCCAGCAGCGCCATGATGCCCCCCTAGCGCGACACTTCGCCCAGACGGCGCTTCACATAGTCGCTGACCGTGCCGATCATCGGGGTCATATGCGCCTCGTCATCCTTGAAGAAGTGATCCGCGCCCTCGACCAGATGGTGGGTCACGGTGATGCCCTTCTGCTCGCGCAGCTTGCCGACCAGCGTTGCGGTATCCTTGGGCGGCGCCACCCGGTCGGCGGTGCCGTTGATGATGAGGCCGGACGAGGGGCAGGGCGCCAGGAAGCTGAAATCATACATGTTTGCCGGCGGAGACACGGAAATGAACCCGGTGATCTCGGGCCGGCGCATCAGCAGCTGCATCCCGATCCAGGCGCCGAAGGAAAACCCCGCGACCCAGCAATGCTTGGCATTGGGGTTCATCGCCTGCAGGTAATCCAGCGCCGAGGCGGCATCGGACAGCTCGCCGATGCCCTGGTCATACTCGCCCTGGCTGCGGCCCACCCCGCGGAAGTTGAAGCGCAGCACCGTGAAGCCAAGCTTGTGGAACGCATAATGCAGGTTATACACGACGCGGTTGTTCATGGTGCCGCCGAACTGCGGATGCGGATGCAGCACGATGGCAATCGGGGCGTCTCGGTCTTTCTGGGGGTGGTATCTGCCTTCCAGACGGCCCTCGGGGCCGGGGAAAATCACTTCGGGCATCGCCTCGCCTGACTTTTTTGCGGGCCCACGCGAGACCATTCTTGACGGTTTCGGTCGGAGACCCTAGAACTATTCTAACTTCCGGTCGCGGGGCTTGTTCCCTGGGCCGGACCGCCGGGTGGATTGGAGTTAAGCGGCCTTCCCCGCGGCGTCAATGTCTTTGGCGCAGAGGTGTGCATGAAACTCTCGACGAAAGGCCGCTATGCGATGGTGGCGCTGGTGGACCTGGCTACGGCCCGGCCCGAACAGCTGACCTCGCTGGCCGAAATCTCGAAGCGGCAGGATATTTCCCTGCCTTATCTGGAGCAGCTCTTCGTGAAGCTGCGCCGGGCCGGCCTCGTGGACTCGGTCCGCGGCCCCGGCGGCGGCTACCGGCTGGCGCGCGAGCCGGCGACGATCCGCATCTCCGAAGTGCTGGAGGCGGTGGATGAAACCGTCAGCGCCATGCATACCGGCGCGGGCGTCACCGGCGGCGTGTCGGGCAGCCGGGCGCAGTCGATGACCAACAGGCTGTGGGAAAGCCTTTCCGCGCAGGTCTATGTGTTCTTGCACCAGACCACGCTGGGCGACGTGATGAAGAACGGCCTGAAACCCTGCCCCGCGGTGCCGACGCTGTTCCGCGTCGTGGACGAATAGGACCAGCCCGAATGCCCACCCGCGCCTATCTCGACTGGAACGCCACCACGCCGCTGCGCCCCGAGGCGCGGGCGGCGATGGTCGCGGCCATGGATGTGGTGGGCAACCCTTCCTCGGTCCATGCCGAGGGGCGGGCGGCCAAGGCGCTGCTGGAACGCGCCCGCGGCCAGATCGCCGCGGCGCTCGGGGCCGAGGGCGCCGATATCGTCTTCACCTCCAGCGCCACGGAATCGGCGGCGCTGGCGCTGGCCGGCCGCGGCCTTGCCTCGGCGGCGGTGGAGCATGACGCGGTGCTGGCCTGGACCGAGCCTTCGCTGCCGGTGGATGCGCAGGGCCGGGTGACGGTGGCGGACCCGGCGCGCAGCACGCTGCAACTGGCCAACAGCGAGACCGGCGTCGTGCAGGACCTGCCGGCGGGGCTGGCGGTCAGCGACCTGACGCAAGCCTTCGGCAAGCTGCCGCTCGCCTTCAACTGGCTGGGCTGCGACGCGGGCCTTGTCAGCGCCCACAAGCTGGGCGGGCCCAAGGGCATCGGCGCGCTGGTGCTGCGCCGGGGGATCGAGCTTGCCGCGCAGCTGAAGGGCGGCGGCCAGGAGATGGGCCGCCGGGCGGGGACAGAGAACCTGATCGGCATCGCCGGCTTTGCCGCCGCGGCCGAGGCGGCGGCGCGCGACCTGGCGAACGGGGTCTGGGACGAGGTCGCCGAACTTAGAAATATTCTAGAACAGACGCTGGAATCCTGCGCCGAAGATGTTACTTTTGCGGGCAAGGGCGCGGCGCGGCTGCCCAATACCACCACGATCATCTGCCCCGGCTGGAAGGGGGAAACCCAGGTGATGCAGATGGATCTGGCAGGCTTTGCGGTCTCGGCCGGATCGGCCTGTTCCAGCGGCAAGGTGCGCGCCAGCCGAACCCTCGCCGCCATGGGCCATGACGCCGCCGCCGCGGCCAGCGCGATCCGGGTGTCGATCGGCCCCCAGACCACGCGCGACGAGACAGAGCGCCTTGCCGAGGCATGGCTGAAGGCACGGGCGCGCCACCACGCGCGCGCTGCATGAACTTCGCGCCGCAAGGCGTTGTAAATGAACGGAAAAGATGATGGCCCTGGAAACCGATCTTGAAGCCCCCGAACTGGAAGTCCGCGAGGGCGTCGACCGCGAGACGGTCGAGACCGTCGCCAACATGGGCAGCTACAAATATGGCTGGGAGACCGATATCGAGATGGACTATGCCCCCAAGGGCCTGTCCGAGGATATCGTGCGCCTGATCTCGGCCAAGAACGAAGAACCCGAATGGATGACCGACTGGCGCCTGCAGGCCTATCGCCGCTGGGTGCAGATGGAGGAACCGCATTGGGCGATGCTCCATTACCCGGTGATCGACTACCAGGACCAGTTCTACTACGCCAAGCCCAAGAGCATGGCCGAGCGGCCCAAGAGCCTCGAGGATGTGGACCCCAAGCTGCTGGCCACCTATGAAAAGCTCGGCATCCCGCTGAAGGAGCAGATGCTGCTGGCGGGCGTCGAGGGCGCCGAGGACATCGCCCCGGGCCGCAAGGTCGCCGTGGATGCGGTGTTCGATAGCGTCAGCGTCGGCACCACCTTCAAGGCCGAGCTGGCCAAGGCCGGGGTGATCTTCTGCTCGATCTCGGAAGCGATCCGCGAGCACCCGGAGCTGGTCAAGAAATACCTCGGTTCGGTCGTGCCGCAATCGGACAACTTCTTCGCCACGCTCAACTCTGCGGTCTTCTCGGATGGCAGCTTCGTCTATATCCCGCCGGGCACCAAATGCCCGATGGAGCTGTCCACCTATTTCCGCATCAACGCCGAGAATACCGGGCAGTTCGAGCGCACGCTGATCATCGCCGACAAGGGCAGCTATGTCAGCTACCTCGAAGGCTGCACCGCGCCGAAACGCGACATCGCGCAGCTGCACGCCGCCGTGGTGGAGATCGTGCTGCTCGACGATGCCGAGGTGAAATACTCCACCGTCCAGAACTGGTATCCGGGCGATGAAGAGGGCAAGGGCGGCATCTACAACTTCGTGACCAAGCGCGCCGATTGCCGCGGCGACCGCTCCAAGGTGATGTGGACGCAGGTCGAAACCGGCTCGGCGATCACCTGGAAATACCCCTCCTGCCTTCTGCGCGGCGATGACAGCCAGGGCGAGTTCTACTCCATCGCCATCGCCAACAACATGCAGCAGGCCGATACCGGCACCAAGATGGTCCACCTCGGCAAGAACACCAAGAGCCGGATCGTCTCCAAGGGCATCTCGGCGGGCAAGGCGCAGAACACCTATCGCGGCCTTGTCTCGATGCACCCCAAGGCGACCGACAGCCGCAACTATACCCAATGCGACAGCCTGCTGATCGGCTCTGGCTGCGGCGCGCATACGGTTCCCTATATCGAGGTCAAGAACAACTCGAGCCGGGTGGAGCATGAGGCGACGACCTCGAAGGTCGATGACGATCAGCTGTTCTACTGCCGCTCGCGCGGGATGGACGAGGAAGAGGCGGTGGCGCTGGTCGTCAACGGCTTCTGCCGCGAGGTGCTGCAGGCGCTGCCGATGGAATTTGCCATGGAGGCGCAGGCGCTGGTGGCGATCAGCCTCGAAGGCTCGGTCGGCTGACACCCCGAAATTCGCGGGGGCGCTGGCCCCTGACACCATTGCTGCGCCCGGCGCGCGAGATAAGGACTGAAGAAGATGCTGGAAATCAAGAACCTGCATGTGAAACTTGAAGAAGAGGACAAGGTGATCCTCAAGGGCGTCGATCTGACGGTCGAGGCCGGCCGCGTCCATGCGATCATGGGGCCGAACGGGTCGGGCAAGTCCACGCTGTCCTACGTGCTCTCGGGCCGCGGCGGCTATCAGGTCACGGACGGGTCGGCCACGCTGGACGGACTGGAACTGCTGGACATGGAGCCCGAGGAACGCGCCGCCGCCGGCCTGTTCCTGGCCTTCCAGTATCCGGTGGAAATTCCGGGCGTCGGCAACATGACCTTCCTGCGCACCGCGGTGAATGCGCAACGCAAGGCCCGCGGCGAGGAAGAAGTCAGCGCCGCCGAGTTCCTGAAGCTGGTGCGCGCGCAGGCCAAGCTGCTGAACATCGACGCCGAGATGCTCAAGCGCCCGGTCAATGTCGGCTTCTCGGGTGGCGAGAAAAAGCGCAACGAAATCCTGCAGATGGCGATGCTGGAGCCGCGGATGTGCATCCTGGACGAGACCGATAGCGGCCTTGATGTCGATGCGATGCGGCTGGTGGCGGATGGCGTCAACGCCCTGCGCGACGGCAAGCGCGGCTTCCTGGTGATCACCCACTACCAGCGGCTGCTGGACCATATCAAACCCGATGTCGTGCACATCATGGCCGATGGCCGCATCATCAAGACCGGCGGGCCGGAGCTGGCGCTGGAAGTCGAGCAGAACGGCTATGCCGACATCCTGGCGGAGGTGCTCTGATGGCAGCGCCGAAGCCCCGCAGCGACCTGCGGGCAGAGTTGACCGGCGCGCGGATTGCGGCGCTGGACCTGCCGCAGGGCGGCTTCACCGCGCCCGCCCGCGCCGATGCGCTGGCGCGGCTTCAGGCGATGGGCCTGCCGACCCGCCGCGACGAGTATTGGAAATACACCGACCCGACCACGCTGACCGCAGCTGATGCGTCGCCCGCCGCGGTGCTGGTGGACGGGGAAGCGCCGGTCTTCGGCGCCCTCGACCGGCTGAAGATCGTCTTCGTGGACGGCGTCTTCGACGCTGCCGCCTCGGACGAGCTGTCGCTGGAGGGGCTCGAGATCTCGCGCCTGGCCGAAGCCGGCGACATCCACTGGGCGAAGGGGCTTTATGGCACGCTGGAATCCAGCGGCCAGAAGCCGGTCGCCCGCCCGCTTGCCGCGCTGAATTCCGCGGCGGCAAGCGACGGGGTGCTGATCCGGGTGACGGGACGGGTGAGCAAACCCGTAGAGCTGATTTATCGTCACGAATCAGACGCTTCCGACGCGATCCTCCACCACTTTGTGAAGATCGAGCCGCAAGCCGATGTAACCATTCTGGAATCCGGCCCCGGCGCCGCCCGCTTCAACAGCGTGATGGAAGTGGACCTTGCCGAGAAAGCAAGCTTCCACCACATCCGCGTCCAGGGCCGCGACCACCATCGCCGCGCCGTCACGCATCTCTTTGCCCGCATCGGCGCGGGCGCGCTGTTCAAGTCCTTCACCCTGACGATGAACGGCGCGCTGACCCGGAACGAGGCGGTGCTGGACATCACCGGCGACCATGCCACCGCACATATCGCGGGCGCGACCGTTGGCGATGCGAAATCCGTGCCGTTCCATCAGGATGACACCGTGTTCGTGACCCATGCCGGCACCCATTGCGAAAGCCGGCAGGTGTTCAAGAAGGTGCTGAAGAACGGCGCCACCGGCGTGTTCCAGGGCAAGATCCTGGTGAAGCCCGGCGCGCAGAAGACCGATGGCTACCAGATCAGCCAAAGCCTGCTGCTGGACGGCGACAGCCAGTTCCTCGCCAAGCCCGAGCTGGAAATCTACGCCGATGACGTGAAATGCTCGCATGGCTCCACCTCGGGCGCCATCGACGACACGGCGCTGTTCTACCTGCGCTCGCGCGGGGTGCCGCTGGCCGAGGCGCAGGCGCTGCTGGTGCTGTCCTTCCTCGGCGATGCCATTGCCGAGATCGAGGATGCGGACATCGCCGAGGCGATCACCGCGCGGCTGGAAGCCTGGCTGGCGCGGCGGCGCTGAGGAAATGGCGATCACCGATGACATCCTGGCGACTTGGCGCAACCCGCGCCGGGTGCTGGCGCGGATGCTGGACGCCGGCCCGCGCGAGGACCGGGCGCTGGTCATCTTGCTGGCGGCGGTGCTGGTGATCTTCGTCTCGCTCTGGCCGGCGCTGTCACGCGATGCGGTGCTGCGGCCCGAGGCGCCGCTGACCCAGCGGATGCTCGCGGCCTTCTTCGGCGTCTTGCTGCTGGTGCCCATCGCCTACCCGCTGGCCGCGCTCAGCCACCTTGCCAGCCGCGCCGCCGGCGGGCAGGGCAGCTGGCACGGCGCTCGCATCGCCCTCTTCTGGGCACTGCTCGCCGTCTCGCCGCTGATGCTGCTGCGCGGCCTTGTCGCAGGGCTGATCGGCGCCGGTCTTCAGCTGCAACTGCTGGACCTGCTGGTGTTCGCCGGCTTTCTGTGGATATGGCTGTCGGGACTTTGGGTGGCAGAGTTCCGGGGGACCTGATGCAGCTTGAACTGAGATCTCTGGTGATGCTGGCGCGCGAGTCGGTGGCCGATCCGCGCGGCGTGGCGCGGGCGCTGATGGCGATGAACCTGCCGATGCAGGCGCGCTGGCTGGGCATGGCGGTGACGGTGGCGCTGTCGGTGCTGCTGACGCAGATGGCGCTCCTGGTGATGCAGGTTCCCAGCGGCGGGCAGCTGGGGGGCATGATGGCCTCGCCGGTCAGCGCCGCGGCAACGCAGCTGGCGATCATGCTGGCGCTGTCGCTGGGGATCGGCCATGTCGGGCGGATGCTGGGCGGCAAGGGCGATTTCCCCGATGCGCTGCTGCTGGTGACTTGGGCCGAGTTCGTGCTGGTGCTGCTGCAGGTGGTGCAGATGGTCGCGGCGCTGATCTTCCCCTTCTCCTCGGTGCTGATCGGCTTTGCCGGGGTGGCGCTGTTCTTCTGGCAGCTGACGCATTTCACCGCGGAACTGCACGGCTTCGCCAGCCCGGTGAAGGTGTTCTTCGGCCTGCTGGCCGGGTTTTTCGGCGCGGCCTTCGCGCTGGTGGTGGTGCTGTCGATCCTGGGGATCTCCCCGGCCGAGCTTGGAGCCTGAGCGATGTATGATGTCGAGAAGATCCGCGCCGATTTCCCGATCCTTGCCCGGCAGGTGAATGGCAAGCCGCTGGTCTATCTCGACAACGGCGCCTCGGCGCAAAAGCCGCAGGTGGTGATCGACGCGGTCACCCATGGCTATGCGCGCGACTATGCCAATGTGCACCGGGGGCTGCACACCCTCTCGACCATCTCGACCGAGGCCTATGAGGCGGTGCGCGGCAAGGTCGCGCGGTTCCTCAATGCCGCCTCCGAGGATCACATCGTCTTCACCACCGGCACCACCGAGGCCATCAACCTCGTCTCCTATGCCTGGGCCGCGCCGCGGCTGGGGCCGGGGGATGAGATCGTGCTGTCGGTGATGGAGCATCACGCCAATATCGTGCCCTGGCACTTCCTGCGCGAACGCCAGGGCGTGGTGCTGAAATGGGTGGAGCCAGAGGCGGATGGCAGCCTCGACCCCGCGAAGATGCTGGCGGCCATCGGCCCGCGCACCCGGCTGGTGGCGGTCACCCACATGTCCAACGTCCTTGGCACCAAGGTCGATGTCGCGGCGATCTGCGCCGGGGCGAAGGCGCGCGGCGTGCCGGTGCTGGTCGATGGCTCACAGGCGGCGGTGCACATGCCGGTCGACGTGCAGGCGATCGGCTGCGATTTCTACGCCATCACCGGCCACAAGCTCTATGGCCCCTCGGGCTCGGGCGCCATCTTCATCGCCCCCGAGCGGATGGCCGAGATGCGCCCCTTCCTGGGCGGCGGCGACATGATCCGCGAGGTGACCCGCGATGCGGTGAGCTATGCCGACCCTCCGATGAAGTTCGAGGCCGGCACCCCCGGCATCGTGCCGCAGATCGGCCTTGGCGCCGCGCTCGACTATCTGATGGCGCTCGGTCTGGACAATGTCGCCGCGCATGAGGCGGACCTGCGCGACTATGCGCAGGTGCGCTTCGCCGGGCTGAACTGGCTGAACGTGCAGGGCCACGCCCCGGGCAAGGGCGCGATCTTCTCCTTCACGCTCGACGGTGCCGCCCATGCCCATGACATCTCCACCGTGCTCGACAAGCGCGGCATCGCGGTGCGCGCCGGCACCCATTGCGCCATGCCGCTGATGACGCATCTCGGCCTCGGCGCCACCTGCCGCGCCAGCTTCGGCCTCTACAACACCCGGGCCGAGGTCGATGCCCTGATCAGCGCGCTGGAGCTCTGCCACGACCTCTTCGGGTAAGGCGCGCGCACCTTCCCCTTTGCCTTTTCCAAATATCCTCGGGGGGTCCGGGGGGCAGAAGGCCCCCCGGCGCCGGCCACATGCCCGGCCTCAGGACGTCTCATCCTCCCAATCGCTCCCCACCGCCTCACGGTCGCTGGCCGCCTCCTTCGCCGCCATCTCGCGGATCTCGGCGCGGTCCCCGGGCGTGGCCGCGTCCGGCTCCTCGCCGCGGGGCAGCGGCGACAGCTGCAGGCGGAACAGCATCGGGAAATGGTCCGAGCCGATATCGGGCAGCCGCCGCATCTCGACCAGCCGGAAGCGGGCATCGTGGAACAGGTGGTCCAGCGGCCAGCGCAGCAGCCGATAGCGCGCATCGAAGCTGTTGTAGAAGCCGCGCCCGACCCGCGGGTCCAGCAGCCCCGACAGCCGCTGGAAGCGCCGGGTGGTCAGCGACCAGGCGACATCGTTCAGATCGCCCGCCACCACGCAGGGCAGCTCGTCCTGTGCTGCCTCGATCCCGACCAGGCCAAGCTCGGCGTCGCGGCCCTCGCTGTCATGGCTTGGCACCGGGGGCTCGGGATGCACCACATGCAGGCGGAAGGCCTCGCCATTGCGCAGGCGGATGCGGGCGCGGATCGAGGGCACCTTCTCGACCAGCAGCTCGCGCAGCTCCTGCGCCTCGACGGCCAAGCGCGAGTACAGCGCCACGCCATAGCCATTGTCCAGCGGATGCACGATCCGGTGCGGGAAGTCGGCATGCAGCGGCTCGAGCGCGCGGGTCCAGTCCGCGTCCACCTCGATGGCCATCAAGATGTCCGGCGCCTCGCCCTGCACCAGCGCGATCAGCCGGTCATAGCCGCGGTTCGAGAGTTTGACATTGGCGGCCAGCAGCGACACCTGCGCCTGCGGATCGGGCTGGTCCGGCCGCAGCGACTGGCGGCGCCAGAGCGGGGTGAAGCGGATCACATGCCCGGCCTGGATTGCGGCAACAAGCAGCATCAGCGCGCCAAGGGCGGCGCCCCAGGGGATGGGCAGGAAGGCATAGAGGATGGGGGCGAGCGCAAGCGCGATGCCGCAGATCTGCAGCCGCGGAAAGTCGCAGGAGCGCACCGCGCCATGCGCGACGCGCAAGAAGGGCAGCAGCGTCATCAGCACCAGCAGCGCGGCCAGCGTCAGGGCAAGCCCGGTCCCCAGCAGCGAAACCCACGTCATCATGGCTTGCATCCCGTCCCCCGTCTCCCCCGTGGTGCTTCGCCCTGGTGCGTCCCCGAGGTGCGTCCCCCACAACCCCGCCCGCATTTGCCGGGTTCCGGGGGGACTTCGCCGGCCGGTGCCGGGCGTCCACAGTGCCACGGATCGCCCCCGTGCCCCAGCCCCAAACCCGCTTGCGAAGCCGCGCCGCCAAGGCTATAGACGCCGCAGGCACCCGTAGCTCAGCTGGATAGAGCGCTGCCCTCCGAAGGCAGAGGTCACTGGTTCGAATCCAGTCGGGTGCACCAGCACGACAAGGCCCGGGCAGTGCCCGGGCCTGTTGCTTTTCAGGGGTGCCTGCGGCGGTGCCGGGTGCCGCGGGGCGGCTGCCCGTTCGCCGCCCTGCCGTTCAGCCGCCGTCGGCTTCGTCCCCTTCCCCCCAGAGATACTTGTCGAGCTGGCCGCCGGCGAGCGCGCTCAGGAAGGTCTCCGCACCCCGGGGCGTGGTCAGGTCGAACCGGACCTTCCCATAGCTGTTGTCCGTGATGAAGATCGCGGCCTGGGCGAGCCCGAATGCGGTGCCACGGCCGAACTTGCCATCCACCGCACCGCTGTAGAAGCCAGCGCCCAGAAGCCGTTCCTGTGCGGCGCGGCGCGCGGCGGCGGGCAGCCGTGCGAAGGCTGTGGCAAGCGGATCTGCCTGTGCCCCGGCGCCCTGCGCGAGCGCCAGCGACACGGGCAGGGACAGCAGGAAGGAACGTCGTTTCATGGGATCACCTTCTATGAATAACAGAGTTTTCTTGAAATACATGTCGCTGCCGGTCAGTAGCTCACCGTCTCCTCGACCAGATCGCGCACCTGTTCGGCGATGGCTTCCATGAAGGACTTGACGCCCTGCGTGTGCGTGGGGGTGAAATAGGCGAGATCGAGCACGAAGCTGATCGCCGCGAGGGCGAGCAGGGGCAGCACGACGTAGAGCCCGATGGTGCCGGCAATCGCAAGGATGAACAGGACTCCCACCAGGATGCCGAGGTTCCAGGCCAGGCCCGCATCCCCGCCTCCGATGGCGATCGGCCCCCTCGCGCCGCCGACAAGGCGCCAGACGAACCGCCAGGCGAAGCCGAGCAGCATTGCAGGGATCGCGTTCAGCTTCATGGCCAGCGGCCGAAGCGCATGAAGATCTGCATCCATCTCGTCGGAGAAGTGAAACTGGCCGGCATGGCGGTCGATGGTCAGGCCGTTTGCGTAGTGCTGCCGGGTCCCGTTGCGGTTGCGGCCGACATTCAGCACCAGCGATGCCTCATCGGAGGCGTTGGTCGCCACGAAGTCGAAATCGACCTGCTGGTAGGGAATGGAAAAGCTGCGCGGCAATTTGGTTCTGTCAAGCATTCTGTGAAATCCGATTGGTTACCTCGGGTTCGAGGCCTCTCATGCGCTCCGGGCAAATTCGTGGCGCACATGGCATGTGATTGTGTCCGCGGCGGAATCGGCGATCGCGCCTTCACCCGCCTTCGGACAAGGCAGCGCCAGCCTGCCGCAGCTCAGCCCGCCACCCCCCGCCGCGGCGACCAGGGCAGGGTGGGGCCGTACCCGAAGCGCATCACCAGATCCGGGCGCATCCCCGGCTCGCCGATCAGCGCGGCGAGGTCCGGGCGCAGGGCGGCGACCTCGACCGGCTGGTTCAGGAAGGCATGTTTCAGGCCAAGCGCGGTGGCGGTCAGGGCGAAGCGCTGGCAGGCGCGGCCGACGGCGACCCAATGCGCGGTGTCCTCGCGGTCCGCCACGAACACCGCCAGCCCGGCCGAGGAGGCGATGTGGCGGGCGTATTTGTCGTTCTCGGCACCCGCGGTGAAGACCTGGTCGAAGGCGAAGCGGCCAAGCGCCTCGGGCAGCACCGGATTGCCGCTGGCCGCGGCATAGAGCCCGTCGCCGGTTTCCATCGCGCTGCGGGGCGAGAAGCGCAGCCAGTGCCTGAGCTCGGCGACGAAGGCCGGGTCGGCCATCTGCGCGGTATTGCCGGCGATGATCAACTCGCCGATCTGGTCGATCTTGGGCCGGTCGGTGATCAGGACCAGCCGCACGCCAGGGCCGCTGCCCGCCGCCTCCAGTTGCGCCAGATCCGCGGCGGCGACGGGGCGGCCGTCATATTCGGCGCGGGTGGACTGGCGGGCGGGAATCGCGGCCAGCAGCGGGTCGGGGCGCGGCGGGCCCTCGCCATAGCGCCAGGTGAGGCCGCCAGGCGAATCGGCTGCGCCGGGCCGGCCGGTGGCAGCGGCGGCGATGGCCAGCGTTTCCATCGCGCAGCCGAGGCTGACCCAGAGGTGATGGTCGTCGGGATCGACCACGGGGGTTGCGCGGCTCAGGTCGGGATGCAGGGTGATCGCGCCCGGGCCGGTCTCGAACCGCCAGGGCTGGGTGTTGTGGCCGCTGGCGGCGAGGCTGGCGGTGCGCAGAAGCTCGGCCATCGGCGGATTGTCCGCCAGGGGCGCGCGCAGGCGGGCGATATAGCGGGCATAGCCGGCCTGCGAGCCGGTGGCGGCGCGCCAGCCGGCCGCGCCCGCCGCGCCAAGCGCGAGCGTGGCGGCGGCGCCGGTGAGAAGGTGGCGTCTGTTCATGGCGGAACTCCTTCGCGCGGCAGGCTCGCAGCGCGGGGGCGGGTTGTCGTTGATCCTGATCAGGTGGGCGGTTGGAACCTCGCCCGCGGGACCGGGTTGGGCCTGGATTGCATGAGCGTTCGGAAAAGGGGGCGTCCCATGAGCTATATGCGTTTTCTTGCGATGATCGCGGCCTCGACCGTGGTGATGTTCGGGCTGATGTACCTGAACACCTATGCGCTGGGGCATGTGCGCTTCAGCCAGACCCGGATGTGGATGGCGCTGGTGATGGGCGCGGCGATGGCCGTGGTCATGCTGGCCTTCATGTGGGGCATGTACAAGAATCGGGCGGCGAATATCGCCATCCTGATCGGTGCCGCGGCGGTCTTCGCGGGCGCGCTGGCGCTGGTGCGAAGCCAGGCGACGGTGGGGGATGTCGCCTACATGAAGGCGATGATCCCGCACCATTCCATTGCGATCATGACCAGCGAGCGGGCGAAGATCACCGACCCGCGGGTGCGGGAGCTGGCGGATGAGATCGCCGCGGCGCAGGTGCGCGAGATCGCCGAGATGAAGGCGCTGATCGCTGATCTGGAGCGGCAGGGGGCGCGGCCCTGACCGGCCGCGCTACCAGCGCAGCAGGCGCGGTCCCAGCAGGCGGCCGGCGGTGCCTGCGATGACGATGCCGAGGCCGTACCAGCAGACGTAGAACAGCGGGCTGTCCTCGGGGCAGTGCAGCGCATAGAGCGCGGTGGCGGCGGCGCCGGCCAGCAGCCCGGCCAGCAGGCCGCTGCGGGCGGGGTCGGTGCTGGCGCCGCGGCGCAGGGCCAGCAGGCTGGCGGCCAGCGGCAGCGCCGCCAGCGCCGGGATCGAGATCAGGCAGGCCAGCGCCGTGTCGCCGGCCCAGGCCCGCGCCCAGTCGGCCGGGGGCGTCAGGGCCAGCCCGATCCCCAGCAGCGCCAGCGCCGCGACCGCCAGCAGCGCCAGCGGGGCCAGCGTCACCCGCGCCTCGGGCCGGGCCGAGCGCAGCGCCAGCGCCAGCACGGTGCCGGCCAGAGCCAGCGGCAGCGCCAGCTTGGCGGCGACCAGCGGCTGCATCATCGCGCCCGCGAGGCCGGGGCGCAGCCCCCAGAGCGCCAGCAGCGCCGCCCCCGCCAGTGCTAGCGCCGGGGCCAGCCAGCGCGCAAGGCCAGCGGCCACCGGCGCCCGGGCAGGGGCATCGGCGGCAAGGGCGGCGATCAGCTGGTCGGTCTTCATTCGATATGCCTTTCTCTCAGCGCGGCGAGCCGCTTGAAGGCGCGGTGCAGCACGACCCGCACCGCGCCCTCGGTCATCTTCAGCCGCCGGCCCGTCTCGGCGATCTCTTCGCCCTCGATGCCGATGGCGCGCACGATCTCGGCCGAGCGTGGGTCGAGCCGGGCGATCATCCGCAGGGCATCCGAGGCCTCGGTCGGGTCCGGCCCCGGATCGGCCGGCAACAGTTCGGCAAAGTCGCCGATCGGCAGGTCCACCCGCCGGCCACGGGCGCGGAAGGCGTCGATCACCTTGTGCCGCGCGATGGCATAAAGCCAGGGCCGCAGCGGCGCATCCTCGCGCCAGGTGTGGCGCTTGAGGTGGATCGCCAGCAGCACCTCCTGCACGATATCCTCGCATCCCTCCGGCCCCAGGCTGCCGCCGCGCGCCCGCACCAGCCCGCGCAGCATGGGGGTGACGGCGTGCAGGAAACGGCCATAGGCCCGGGCGTCGCCCGCATTGGCGGCCCGCAGCAATGCCGCCCACTCAGCCTCTGTCATCTGCATCTTGCCTGCCAGTTCGGGGCGCGGGGGCGCTTTGTTACAGCTGGCGCCACGCTATTGCGGGATTTGTGCGAATGCCAACACGGATGCGTGAGCGGCGTAACAAACCGTCCCCGGGGGCCGACTGGAGTTGCGGGAACCGGCAGACGGGGACCCCAGAACGCAACACGATGAGGAGAACGACGATGACCCAGATGTCCACCACGCTGACCCTGGCCGCCTCGCTGGCGACCGCGCTGACGCTGGCCGCCGGCACCGCCCAGGCCGCCGACATGGAAAAGTGCTACGGCGTGGCGCTGGCCGGCCAGAACGACTGCGCCGCCGGCCCCGGCACCACCTGCGCCGGCACCGCGACCATGGACTACCAGGGCAATGCCTGGAAGCTGGTCCCGGCCGGCACCTGCGTGACCATGGAAACGCCCAAGGGCAGGGGCTCGCTCGAGCCGATCGCAATGTGATCTGGCGGGGGCGGGCCGGTCCCGCCCCCGACTTTCTGGAGGGAGAGAAAGATGAGCGCCAAGCATCTGCCCGCCGCGCCGGGACTGGGGTTCAACCCCGAGCATTTTGCGGCGATCCGAAGCACGAGGCCGCGCCTTGGCTTCTTCGAGATCCATGCCGAGAATTACATGGGCGCGGGCGGCGTGCCCCATGCGCAGTTGCGCGCGCTGCGGGAGGACTACGCGCTGTCGCTGCACGGGGTCGGGCTGTCCATCGGCGGGGCAGGGCGGCTGGATGCCGCGCATCTGGCCCGGCTGAAGCGGCTGTGCGAGACCTATGAGCCCGAGAGCTTTTCCGAGCATCTGGCCTGGTCGAGCCATGGCACCGATTACCTGAACGACCTGCTGCCGCTGCCCTATACGCCCGAGACGCTGGACATCGTCTGCGACCATATCGACGAGGTGCAGGCGGTGCTGGGGCGGCGGATGCTGCTGGAAAACCCCTCGACCTATGTGCTTTTTGCGCAATCGACGATGTCGGAAACCGATTTCCTGGCCGAGGTCACGCGCCGCACCGGCTGTGGGTTGCTGCTGGACGTCAACAACGTCTTCGTCAGCGCCACCAACCACCGCACCGATCCGCGCGCCTATCTGGCCGAATTTCCGCTGAGGTCCGTGGGCGAGCTGCATCTGGGCGGCCATGCCGAGGAGGCGCTGCCCTCGGGCCCCTTGCTTATCGACGCGCATGGCGCGCCGGTCGCGGACCCGGTCTGGACGCTGTATTCCGAGGTGCTGGCGCGCACCGGGCCGCTGCCCACATTGATCGAATGGGACAATGACGTGCCCGCCTTCCCGGTGCTGCTGGCCGAGGCCAGCCGGGCCGCGGTGCTGCTGGCGGATGCCGAGGTGCGCCATGCCCGCTTTGGCTGAAGGGCATCGGGGCTTCGTCGCGGAGTTTCGCGCGGGGCTGGCGGGCGGCGCGCTGCCGGGCGGCGTGACCGCGCGCGCGGCGGAGGAGGCAGAGCGGCGCTTTGCCGTCTATCGCAACAATGTGGCGCATAGCCTGACCGAGGCCTTGGGGCGGCGCTTCCCGGTGGTCGCGCGGCTGGTGGGGGAGGAGTTCTTCCGGGCGATGGCGCGTGTGTTCCTTGCGCAGCACCCGCCCGCCTCGCCGGTGCTGTTGGACTGGGGCGCGGCGTTTCCGGGGTTCCTCACAGGCTTTCCGCCGGTGGCGGGGCTACCCTACCTGCCCGATGTGGCGCGGATCGAGCGGGCGCGGGGGCTGGCCTATCACGCGGCCGATGCGGTTCCGGTGAACCCTGCGGCGCTGGTGGGGGCGTCCAGCCCCGAGGCGCTGCTTCTGCGGCTGCACGCCTCGGTCTCGCTGGTCGCCTCGGGCTGGCCGGCGGTCAGCATCTGGGCGGCGAACCAGCCCGGCGCGGACCCGGCCTCGATGCGGGCAAGCGGGCCGGAGGTGGCGCTGGTCCTGCGCGATACTGCGCTGGAGGTGCCGGTGCGGGCGCTGGCCGCCGGGGACGCCGCGCTGGTGGCGGCGCTGCTGGCGGGGCTGGCGCTTGGCCCCGCGGCCTTGCAGGGCCAGCTGGCAGAGCCGGGCCACGATGCGGCCCCGGTGCTGGGATATCTGATGCAATCGGGCGCGATCATCGGCGCCGGGGAGGGGACGAATGAGTGCAACTGACGCGCTGTTTTCCGGCCAAGGCGGGCTGCGCGGCCGCATCGCACGGCTGAACGGGCTGGGGGACCGCATCGGCTGGGCGCTGCCGGCGCTGGCGCTGCGGCTGTTCCCGGCGTGGGTGTTCTTCGCCTCGGGCCGCACCAAGGTCGAGGGGCTGACGATCAAGCCCGCGACCTATTTCCTGTTCGAGCATGAATATGCCCTGCCGCTGATCCCGCCGCATCTGGCGGCGGTGGGGGCGACGCTGGCCGAGCATCTGCTGCCGCTGCTGCTGCTGCTGGGGTTGATGACGCGGGGGGCGGCTCTGGGGCTGCTGGGGATGACCATCACCATTCAGGTCTTCGTCTATCCGGGGGCCTGGGCGACGCACGGGCTCTGGGCCGCCTGCCTGCTGGCGCTCGTGGCGCGGGGGCCGGGGGCGCTGTCGCTGGACGCGCTGCTGGGGCTGGACCGCAGCAAGGGCTGAAACGCAAATCGGGCCGCAGAGCAATCTGCGACCCGCTCTTGCACGGCCGGACCGACATGGGGGTATGCCGGCCCGGCACTCCGGCAAGGGGGAGCGCGCAGGCGACGCGCCCGCGCGGTTCGGCGTCCGCTCAGACCGGCGGCCGACCGCGCAGGGCGCGGGCGATCATTGCCACAACGAACAGCACGATGAAGACGAAGAACAGGATCTTGGCGATCCCGACAGAGGCGCCGGCGATGCCGCCAAAGCCAAGCGCGCCGGCGATCAGCGCGACGATGAGGAAGGTGAGAGCCCAGCCAAGCATGATGCAACTCCTTCTGAGAGGCAGGAACAGGGCGGCGCGCCCGGTCCGGCCGCGCCTCTGCAGCCTCAACGCCGGCCCCCGCCGCCGGTTCCGGCGGGTGCCGAGGATTCCGCCGCGGGGCTTTGGCGCGCCACAGGGCAGACGCTGGCCGATTTCGGCCGAAATCCCGGGCGCTCGGCGAAAGGTCGCTGCACGTTTCCGGCATCTGCCAGGCGGCTTCGGCGCAGGGGATTTCCCCGGCTATCGGGTTGCGCCATAGTCCGGGGAACGGGAACCATTGCCCCCGATGGTGCGTATTTCTGGCAAATACCAGCCTTGCAGGAGGGTCGTTCCGGCCGCCGAGAGGTGCCGGAATGCCCACACCGCTTGGCGACCCGAGACAAGACCCGCCGACCGACTGAACCGCGACCCTGTGACCTGAAATGGACTGCACCATTGGCCTGGACCCCGCCTGACCTGCGCATTCTCTACCTCGAGGACGAGGCGATCATTGCCCTGGAAACCTCGCAGGTGCTGCGCGACCTCGGCTTCTTGCATATCTCTGCCGCGGCTTCGCTGGCAGGCGCCGAGAAGGCGCTGGCCGAGGGGATGCCGGATCTGGCGCTGCTCGACGTGAGCGTGGGGCGCGGGCATTCCTCGCTCGACCTGGCGCGCAAGCTGCTGGAGGCGGGGGTGCCGGTGGTGCTGGCGACCGGGCATACCGCCCATGACCTCAAGGCCGATCCGCGGGCGAGGGTGCTGGAAAAGCCGTTCAGCCCCGACGATCTGGAAGCCGCGCTGCGGCAGGCGGTTGGCTCGCGCGCGGCGCGGGGCGGGTTGGCGGCGCCGGGCGCGATCTGATGGCAGCGGCGCCGGGCGCGCCGGATCATGCGTGCAAAGGCGAGCTGGCCAAGGATCAGACGGCCAGCCGGCGCCGGTTCTCGTCCACCGCATCGCGGTAGAGCGCAACCATCTCCAGCATCACGCTGTCGGGGCTCTGGCCGGTTGCCAGCGACATCGCGCCCTGCTGCCAGGCATGGGCGGCAAGCGCGAGCTTTTCCCCGACCATCCGCAGCACCTCGTCCTGGGCACCGCTGTCGCCCCGCGCCATCATCGTCAGCCGATGTTCGATCACCACCTGCGATTCGAAGGCCAGAAGCGTGCTTTGCAGAACCAGGGGCAGGAAGAACATGGATCGACCTCATGATGAACAGTGAACAGTCGTAGGCCCTGTTTAGCGCGGCAGGGGGCGCCGCGCCCATGACCTCTGTGCCACAAACCTCCGAACGACCTGCTACCGCGGCCGAACGCCCGGTTTTCGCGTCCTTTCGGCAACAGGGGCCGATGCTGCGGCGCGGCATTGGGCGAAGCCTGTCGCGCGGCGGCAGTTGCGCAGCTCTCTTTGAGAGATGCAACCGCCGCCCTACATGTTATGATCAGGAAAAATCGGAGGACGCGCGATGGCCGAGACCAGAGCAAAACTGGCCCAGATCGACCCGGTCTGGAGCCGCATCTGCGAAGAGGCCGAGGCCGCGGTGAAGGGCGAGCCGCTGCTTGGCGGGCTGATCCATTCCGGGCTGCTGCACCATCCGACGATGGAGCGGGCGCTGGCTTTCCGCTTTTCGCTGAAGCTCGCCTCGGGCGAGATGAGCGAGCAGATCCTGCGCGAGATCGCCGATGCGGCGCTGGCCGATGCGCCCGAGATCGGCCGCGCGGCGCGGGCGGATGTGGTGGCGGTGCATGACCGCGACCCGGCCTGCCACCGATTCTTGCAGCCGGTGCTGTTCTTCAAGGGCTACCAGGCGATCCAGTGCTACCGGATCGGCCATTGGCTGTGGCAGCAGGGCCGGCGCGACATGGCCTATTTCGTGCAGATGCGCGTGTCCGAGGTGTTCGGGGTCGATATCCATCCCGGCGCGCGGATCGGGCAGGGGATCATGATTGACCATGCCCATTCCATCGTCATCGGCGAGACGGCGGTGGTCGGCGACAACGTGTCGATGCTGCATTCCGTCACGCTGGGGGGCACCGGCAAGGACGATGGCGACCGCCACCCGAAGATCGGCGACGGGGTGCTGATCGGCGCCGGGGCCAAGGTGCTGGGGAATATCACCGTCGGGCGCTGCTCGCGCATTGCCGCGGGTTCGGTGGTGCTGGCCGATGTGCCGCCCTGCACCACCGTGGCCGGCGTGCCGGCGCGGGTGGTGGGCGAGGCGGGCTGTCCGCAGCCGGCGAACCAGATGGACCATCTGGTGGTGGGCGGCTAGACAGGGCGGCATCGGCGTGGTCCGCAAGCTGGCGGACCGCGTGCATCAGACAGGCGCACCCATGCACCCCAAAGACCTGCTCGCCGGCCTCTATCGCCGCCTGTTCCAGCGCCCGATGCGCCGGGTGGAACGACCGCTGATCATCTGGATGGTGCCGCTGATCGGCCCGGCAGTGTCGCGCGACTGGCCCAAGGCCTGTGCGCTGCTCGACGAGACGCTCGCCTCGATCCGTGCCACGGACTATGACAACTGGGCCGTGGTGCTGTGCTGCCAGCAGCGCCCGCCGAACCTGCCCGACGATCCGCGCATCCATTTCCTGCAGGTGCCGGACCTGGCGCTGGCCAAGGGGATATCCGACCATTCCGAAAAGGTGCGGCGGATGTCCGAGTATGTGGTGCGCAGCTTCCATGGGCCCGCCTATGTCTCGCATCTGGATGCCGACGACCTGATGCACCCGGACCTGCCGGGCCATGTCGGGCGGGGCAACAACGGGCGCGGCTATATCGTGACGCAAGGCTACATGATGGACTGGCGCTCTGGCCGGGTGGCGCCGCTGGGGCAGGGGCAGGGGCAACCGTTCTGGATGCAATGCGGGTCCTGCGGCTATTTCGCCGTCGATCTAGGCCGGCAACGCTGGCCGGGGCTGTACCTGCGGCTGATCGGCAAGGGCCACAAAAGCTACATGGCCCGCGCCGCGCGGCTGGGGCGGCCGCTGGAGCCGGTGCCGTTTCCGGCGATGATCTACCTCGTCAACCATGGCGACAGCGTGCAGGTGCGCAAGGGCAACGACAAGTTGCCCACCGTCGAGCATCACGCCCTGACCGATCCCGAGGCCGAGGCGCGGGTGCATGAGGCGTTCGGGCTGCACAAACGCCAAGAGGCCGCACTTGGCGGCCTCTTCGAGGTGATGCGTCGCTAGGATTGCGAAAGCCTAGTGGCCGGTGCCCTTGAGCACAACACCGAAGGTCTTGCCGATCAGGCTCAGATCGCAGCCGAGGCTGGCCCTGGCGTAATAGTCCTCGTCGAAACGGACGCGGTCCACGAAGCGCGTCGTGCCGCGGCCCTCGATCTGCCACAGGCCGGTGACGCCGGGGCGCAGCTTGAAATAGGCGGTGCCGCCGGCGGCGACGTAGAGATGCTCCTGCCCGACGGTGAAGGGGCGCGGGCCGACAAAGCTCATGTCGCCCCAGAGGATGTTGAGGATCTGCGGCAGCTCGTCGAGGCTCGACTTGCGCAAGAAGCGCCCGACGCCGGTGATGCGCGGGTCCTTGGCGAGCTTTTGGTTCACATGCCATTCCTCGGCGACCTTCGGGTCCGAGGCGCAGAGATCGGCAAGAACGCGCTCTGCGTCCACCACCATCGTGCGGAGTTTCCAGCAGGTGAAGCGACGGCCATCCTTGCCGACGCGCTCTTGCCCGAAGAAGCCGGGGCCCCCGTCAAGGCGGGTCAGAACCCAGAGCACCGCGAGGATCGGAGCAACCGCAGGCATGATCAGCAGCGCCAGCACGATGTCGAAGAGCCGTTTCGGAACGCCGAGATACCGACGCTCGGCGGTCGAACCGGCGGCGTCGATGTGGTCGAACCTGTCCGTTATTACCACATGTTTCATCACTGTCTCCCGCCCGAATAGGGTCGAATTGCTGTGGACTGCCATCGATTGCGCGGTGCCACTCTGCCGCAACGGCTCTCTTACAGGGAAGGCGCCCGTGTCGGTGCCGACCTTCACAACTGGCTACCGAGCACTACAAGCCCTGACTTCTGCCAACATCATCCTGCAGGTTGTGCTTACGCAAGTCTTAAAATGCTGCGACTGCGAAGGCCAGCGGGTTCCTGCCGTTCTGTGCTCTCTTGGCCTGTCAAAGTGACGCTGCGGCAAACTCTTTGCGACAGGGCGGTAACATCTGCCTAGTTTGTGGTCAAACTGCAAAGCGCGCGGCAAGAATCGGCTGCTCGCCGCTGTCGTCTGGCGCCCGTCGGGCCTGGGTCAGGTCGAAAGCTTCCGGACCTGACCATCGGGCTCGACGAGTGCGGCGCTGAGCCGTCCGGTCGCATAGGCGCCGGTATCGACCGACAGTCGCCCGCGACGCTGACGGATTTCGGGGACCACCGTATGGCCATGGGCGATCCAGATCCCGTCGGCGCGGGGGTGGCGCGCAAAGTCGGCGTGACCCCAGAGCAGAACGCTGCGATCTTGCTGGAGGATCGGAAGCTGCGGGTCGGCCGCCGCATGGACGATGGCGACATTGCCGCTTTGCACGACCAGCGGCAGATCGCGCAGCCAGGCCTCCAGCTCTGCTCCCAGCGCCGAGCGCAGCCCGTCGCGGATGCGCTCCAGATCGGCGCCCGACATCGTCTCGCTGAGCCCGCGCAGGCCGAAGCTGGCCAGCGTCTGCAACCCGCCGTAGCGCAGCCAGCGCGGCGCCGCCTGGTGCGGATTGTCCAGGAACTGGATCAACATGTCCTCATGGTTGCCGGCAAGGCAGGTCAGCCGCGACCCGGGCCGCGCCGTCTCGGCGTGCAGCATCCGCAGCACCGCCGCGCTGGCATCGCCGCGGTCCACATAGTCGCCGACGCAGATGATCCGGGTTTCGGCCGACACCTCCTCTGCGATCTTCCGCGAGAGCTTCTCGAGCAGATCGGCGCAGCCATGGATGTCACCGATCAGGCAGAGCGCTTCAGCAGGGGCAAGCGGTGGATGCGGCGCCTCGGGCAGGACCTCGTCCTGTTCGGGCGGCACGTGCCGCGGAGGGTTGCGCAAACGGCGGATCATACTGGAAAGCAACGTCATGCCCTTCGCATAGAAAATCGCGCAGCCTTTGCCAACTAGAATGACAATCCGCCCAGTCAAGGCCGCGATCACGATCCCGATAGATGCGAATGGGACACCCTCGGAGGAAACCTGCCGCAAGTGGAAATTCAAGCTTGCTGCGCTGCGTCGCAGTATCTAACAGAGGAGTGAACGGACAGAAGCAGCCGGGGACAATGAGCGGGATTTCAGCACCAATGGCATTGGCCCAGGTTGTGCCCGCAGGCATTGCGCCCGCGCGGGGCCTGTACGGCCGCCCGTGGACGGGCTTCTTCGCCCTGTCTGCCTTCGCCCTCCTGACGGCGACCAGCGCCCTGGCGCAGGACGGGCCCACCTATTCCACCTACGGAACCATCGGTCTGATCGACATGCCGACGGGGGAAATGCCTGCAGATGGCGAGCTTGCCATTTCCGTCAACCGCTACAACGGCGTGTTGCGCAACTCGCTGACCTTCCAGATCGCGCCGCGGCTGTCGGGGACCTTCCGCTACTCGATCATCGACAACTATTTCGGACCCGGCGACGATCAGGAGCTCTATGACCGCAGCTTCGACGTCAGCTACCAGATCAGCCAGGAAGGCGATCTGACGCCTGGCGTGGTCGTGGGTCTGCGCGACTTTGGCGGCACCGGGGTTCTTGCGTCTGAATTCGTCGCGGTCTCCAAGCACCTGCGCCCGGGGCTGGTGGTGACGGGCGGCATCGGCTGGGGCCGGCTTGGCAGCTATGGCAGCTTCGACAACCCGCTTGGCGTGATCAATGACGGCTTCGAGACCCGGCCCTCGGGATTCGACGACATCGGCGACACGGGCCAGGTGTCCTTCGATACCTTCTTCCGCGGACCGGCCGCACTGTTCGGCGGCGTCGAGTGGCGGCCCTCGGACCGGCTGGCTTTCAAGGCCGAGTATTCCTCCGACGCCTATGAGCGCGAGGTGGAATTTGCCGGGTTCGAGCGGCGCTCGCCCTTCAACTTCGCCGCGACCTACCGGATGGACAATGGCGTCGATCTGACCGGCTTTGCGCTGCATGGCTCTGAATTCGGGATGATGGCGACGCTGGCCTTCGATCCCGGCAAGGCGCGCTTCACCTCGGGACGCGAGCCGGCACCGCCGCCGGTGGTTCCGGTGTCGCTGGCGGATCAGCGCGCGGCGGCCTCCTGGGGCGATGTGCAGGGCGCGCCACTGGCCGCACGGGTCGGCGCGGCGCTGAAGGTGCAGGGGGTCGAGCTTGAATCGCTGTCGATCACCGGCAGCACCGCGACCGTCCGCATCCGCAACACCGGCTATGATGCCGCGCCGCAGGCGCTTGGCCGCACCGCGAGGGTGCTGACCGCGACGCTGCCCGCCTCTGTCGGCACCTTCCGCATCGTGCCGCTGGCGCGCGGCATTCCCGCCTCGGCCGTCACCCTGCGCCGGGCCGATCTGGAAGAGCTGGAACTGGCGCCTGACGGAACCTGGCAGTCCTTTGCCCGCGCCGACATCGCCGATGCGGCCGGGTCGCGCTTCGATCCTGCGGGTGCCCCGCTGCGGCAATACCCCGATTTCAACTGGAACCTGCGCCCCTACAGCCAGCAGGCCTTCTTCGATCCCGATGCTCCGGTGCGGGCCGATGCCGGCGCCCAGCTGTCCTTCGGCCTCGATCTGGCGCCGGGGCTGATCCTGTCGGGCGCCGTGCGGCAGAAGCTGGTCGGCAACCTCGACGAATCGACGCGCGACTCCAACTCGGTCATCCAGCGCGTGCGCTCGGATGTCGTGGAATATGACAGGACCGAGGAAGCCGAGATCAGCCATCTGACCGGCGAATATTTCTTCCGCCCCGGTCCCGATCTCTATGGCCGCGTGACGGCAGGCTACCTGGAGCGGATGTATGGCGGCGTGTCGGGCGAGCTGCTGTGGAAGCCGGTCGAAAGCCGGCTCGCGCTGGGCGCAGAACTGAACTACGCCCGCCAGCGCGAATTCGACAGCGGCCTTGGCTTTCAGGATTACGATGTCGTCACCGGCCATGCCTCGGCCTATTACGACTTCGGCGGTGGCTATCTCGGGCAACTCGACGCCGGCCGCTACCTTGCCGGCGACTGGGGCGCCACATTCGGGCTCGACCGCGAGTTCGGCAATGGCTTCACGGTAGGTGCCTTCTTCACGCTGACCGACGTCTCCTTCGAGGATTTCGGCGAAGGCTCGTTCGACAAGGGCATCCGCATTTCCATCCCGCTCAGCTGGCTGGCTGGCGAGCCGGCGCAGCGTGGTTTCGGCAGCGTCATCCGCCCCACGGTCCGCGATGGCGGTGCAAGGCTGGAGGTGCGCAACCGGCTCTACGGGCTGACGCGCAGCTATCATGGTCCCGAGCTTCAGGACAATTGGGGGAGGTTCTGGCGATGATCCGCGCAATCCGCCCCGCCTTGGCCCTGCCGCTGCTGGCCCTGCTGGTTTCCGGCTGCGAGCGGGCCGCGGCTCTCACGCAGTTTGCGGGCAGCGAGACTGCGTCCTTCAAACAGGCGCAACCCGCTGTTGCGGCCGATTTCGATGCGCGCGTGCAGGCCGGCGCGCCGCTGATGATCGCCAACCTGCTGGAGCGGAACGCCCTGACCACCTTCGTGCTGGTGTCCGAGCGCGGCGGCGACCGGATCTGGCGCACAAAGGACAATGTGACGATCTCCACCCGCGGCGGGCTGCTCACCAGCACCCGCGCGCTGGCCGGCGACCTGATGAGCGCCGATGTCGCCGAAAGCCAGCCGCTGGTGCTGGCGGCGCGGCCGGGCCTTGCCGTGCGCATCCATCGCTACATGGACGGCCAGAACGGCATCGAGATCGACAGCTATGTCTGCGAGATCAGCCCACGCGGCAGCGAGGACCTTGCGCTTGACGGCGTCCAGATCCGTGCCAGCGTGGTCGCCGAGACCTGCACCAATCCGGACAACGACTTCGAGAACTTCTACTGGGTCTCGGGCGGGGCGGTGGTACAGTCGCTGCAATGGGTTGGGCCCGACGTGGGCGCGATCTCGATGCGCGGGGTGATCCGATGATCCCGCATGTCGCCTCTTTCTCCTTCGGCCCCGGGGCCGGCATTGCGATCCCAATAGCGGAGGATTTCCCGTGCGTATTCTGACGAGCCTGAGCGTGGTGGCCCTGCTGGCCGGATGCGGAGTCGTGTATCAAACCCCCTCGGTGCGCGAGGGCGTGAGCCGCGACAGCAAGGTCCAGGTGGTGCAGATCACCCCCGAGACCCTGCTGGCGGCCAATCGCTCCACCTTCGCGCCGAAATCGCTGCCGGGAGTGTTCTCGGCGACGGCTGGGGCGGGTGGGTCGCTGCGCGGCGCGGGCGAAATCCCCGATACTGCCTTCCTGCCCGAGGGCCGGCCGCTTGACCTGGAAACGCGCGTGCCGCCGCCGGTGCAGGATGGTCCCTATACCATCGGCGTCGGCGATGTGGTCCTGCTGGCGACGCCGCAGGCCGGCAACACTGTCGAGGAGCTGTCCGGGCTTCTGGCCGCGCAGAACAGCCGGCAGGGTTATACCGTGCAGGATGACGGCGCCATCGCCGTGCCAGATGTCGGCCGGGTGCCGCTGGCCGGGCTGACGCTGGAAGAGGCCGAGGCCGTGGTGTTCCGCCGCCTGGTCGAGGCGCAGATCGACCCGTCCTTCAGCCTCGAGATCGCCGAGTTCAACTCCAAGCGCGTGTCGATCGGCGGTGCGGTCAACACGCCGACCATCGCCCCGATCTCGCTGACGCCGCTGCGGCTCGATCAGGCGATCGTGGCGGCGGGCGGCATCACCGTGGTCGATCAGGACTATGCCACGATCCGCATCTACCGCGACGGCACGATCTACCAGATCCCGCTGGCCGAGTTCTACAGGCAGCCCGATCTGCAGAAGATCCGGCTTGCCGATGGCGACAGCGTGTTCGTCGATACCGAGTTCGACCTGGCCAAGGCGGAATCGTATTTCTCGGAGCAGATCCAGCTGGCGACGTTCCGCGCCGAGCTGCGGGAATCCGCAATCAACGAGTTGCAGGCCGAGGTGTCGCTGCGCCGCGCCGACATGGCGGAAGCGCGCGACAACTTCCAGGCGCGGCTGGAGCTCGACTCGGTCGAGCGCGACTATGTCTACCTGACCGGCGAGATCGCGCAGCAAGGGCGCTATCCGCTGCCCTTCGACCGCAAGGCGGTGCTGGCCGATGCGCTCTATGGCGAAGGTGGCGGCTTCTCCAACCAGACGGCCAATGCGCGCAACATCTATGTCCTGCGCGGATCTGCCGACCCGCGCGAATTCGGATCGGTCACCGCCTGGCAGCTTGACGCGCGAAATGCCGCCAACCTGTTGATGGCTGCCCGGTTCGAGCTGCGCCCGAACGACGTGGTCTTCATCTCGGAACAGCCGGTGACCCGCTGGAGCCGCGTGGTCAACCAGATCACCCCGTCGATCATCAACCTGACAGCCTCTGCCGCCAACTGACCGACGGCGATGTCCGCACGGCTTGAAGGGACGCTGCGGCGCCCCTTTTGCCGGCGGGAAGGTCTTGGGCGCCCTGCGCCGGCGATGCTAGGATGCTGCCACCGCCAGAGCCGGCGGATGAACAGAAAAAGAACGGGCAAGACAGTGTCACCAGTGCTGGTTGTGGACCTTGACGGAACCCTGATCCGCTCGGACATGCTCTACGAGACCTTCTGGTCCGCCTTCGCCGCGGACTGGACGATGCCGCTGCGGGCGCTGATGGCGCTGCGTCAGGGCAAGGGGGCGCTGAAGCGGGCGCTGGCGGCGCGCGCGCAGGTCGATGTGACGACGCTGCCCTATGATGCCGAGGTGCTTGACCGGGTGCGCGCCTGGCGGGCGGGGGGCGGGCGCACGGCGCTGGTCTCTGCCTCGGACCAGCAGCTGGTCTCGGCGATTGCCGCGCATCTGGGGCTGTTCGATGTGGCGCATGGCTCGACCGAGGGCGGCAACCTCAAGGGCCCCGCGAAGGCGGAGTTTTGCACCACCACCTTCGGGACCGGCGGCTTTCACTACATGGGCGACGCCGCAGCCGACCTGCCGGTCTGGCAGGCTGCCGCCCGCGCGATCACCGTCAACGCCGCCCCTGCCACCCGGGCTGCGGTGGACCGGCTGGGGAGGGAGGCCGAGCATCTGGCCACCGTGCCCGCCCCCGGCCGCGCCTATCTGCGCGCCTTGCGCCCGCATCAATGGATGAAGAACCTGCTGGTCTTCGTGCCGATGTTCACCGCCCACCAGATGACCCCCGGCAATATCCTTGCCTCGCTGGCGGCCTTCGCGGCATTCAGCCTGATCGCCTCCAGCGTCTATGTGCTCAATGACCTCTTGGACCTGTCCGCCGACCGCAGCCACCCGCGCAAGCGCACGCGGCCCTTCGCGGCGGGGGCGATCCCCATTGCGCAGGGCACCGGGATGGCGGCGGGGCTGCTGATCGCGGGGCTGGGGATCTCGGCGCTGCTGGGGCTGCAGTTCGTATTGGTGATGCTGGGCTATTTCGCGCTGACCACCGGCTATTCGCTCTACCTCAAGCGGCGGCTGGTGGTGGATATCTGCGCGCTGGCGGTGCTTTACACCATCCGCATCCTGGCGGGGGGCGCGGCGACGGAACTGCCGATCTCGGTCTGGCTGCTGGCCTTCTCGATCTTCCTGTTCTTCGCACTGGCGGCGGTGAAGCGGCAGGCAGAGCTGGTGGATGGCATCGCCTCGGGCAAGGTCACGGCGCATGGCCGCGGCTATCATGTCGATGACCTGCCACTGGTGGAATCGATGGCGACCTCGGCGGGCTATGTCGCGGTGCTGGTGATGGCGCTCTACGCCAGTTCGGCCAGCGTGACCGGGCTTTACAGCGCGCCGCACATGCTGTGGGGGATCTGCCTGGTGCTGCTTTACTGGATCAGCCGGATGGTGATGGTCGCCCATCGCGGCAAGATGCACGACGACCCGGTGGTGTTCGCGGTCAAGGACCCGGTGAGCCGCAGCTGCGTGATCCTGATGGCGGCGTTTGGCATTGCGGGGACGGTGCTGTGAGCCTGCAGGCGCTGATCCTGCGCTACGGGGTCTTCGCGCTGCTGGCGACGATTGCGAACCTTGGCACGCAGCGGGCGGTGCTGGCGCTGGACGCATCGGCCCGCGGTTTTGCGCTGGCGGTGCTGGCGGGCACGGCGGTGGGGCTGGTGCTGAAATACATCCTCGACAAGCGCTGGATCTTCTTCGACACCGCCACCGGCGCGCGGGCGCATGGGCGGCGCTTCAGCCTGTATACCGCGATGGGGCTGGTCACGACCGCGATCTTCTGGGGGATGGAGACGGCGGCCTTTGCGATCTCGGGCACGGATCTGGCGCGCGAGGCGGGGGCGGTGCTGGGGCTTGCCATCGGCTATGTTGTGAAGTTCCATCTCGACCGACGCTTCGTGTTCACCGGGATGGGGGCAAGCACATGATCCTGTCGGGCTGGGGGCGCTTCCCGAAGCTGGACTGCAAGGTAACGCGGCCGCGGAGCGAGGATGATCTGCGGGCGCTGGTCGCCGAGGGCGCGCTGATCGCCCGCGGCAATGGCCGCGCCTATGGCGATGCGGCGCTGTCGGCGCGGGGCACGGTGGACATGCGCGGCTTCAGCCGGATGCTGTCCTTCGATGCCGAAACCGGGCTGCTGGTGGCCGAGGCGGGGGTGCTGCTGGCCGATATCATCACCGCCTTCCTGCCGCGCGGCTGGTTTCCGCTGGTCACCCCGGGGACCAAGTTCGTGACGCTTGGCGGGATGATCGCGGCCGATGTGCACGGCAAGAACCATCACAAGGACGGCTCGATGGCCGCCAGCGTGGAGTGGGTCGAGGTGATGGACGGCGATGGCGTGGTGCATCGCGCCTCGGCTACCGAGAATGCGGACCTCTTCGGGTACACCCTCGGCGGCATGGGCCTGACCGGCATCATCCTGCGCGCGGCAATCCGGCTGCGCCCCGTGCAAAGCGCCTGGATCGTGCAGGAGACGCTGCCCGCCCCCGACCTTGCCGCCGCGATGGCGCTGTTCGAGGCCTCGGGGAACGCCACCTACAGCGTCGCCTGGATCGACTGCCTCGCCAGCGGCGACAGCCTCGGCCGGTCGCTGGTGATGCTGGGAGAGCACGCGGCGCCGGCCGACCTCGACAACCGCCGCCGCGCGCGGCCCTTCGTGACACCGGCCAAGCGGCGGCTGACCGTGCCCTTCGATGCGCCGGGCTTCGCGCTGAACCGCTACAGCGTCAGCGCCTTTAACGCCGCCTACTGGCGCAAGGGGCGGCGCTCGGCGGGCCGGGCGCTGGTGGATTGGGACAGCTATTTCTACCCGCTGGACGGGATCGGCCACTGGAACCGCATCTATGGCCGCAAGGGCTTTGCGCAGTTTCAATGCGCGCTGCCGCTGGCGGCCTCGGAACCCGGCCTGCGGGCGCTGCTGGGTGAGATTGCGGCCTCGGGGCAGGGGTCTTTCCTTGCGGTGCTGAAACGCTTCGGCGCGCAGGACAGCCGGTTTTCCTTCCCGATGGAGGGCTATACGCTGGCGCTGGATTTCCCGGTGAACCCCACGACGCTGGCCCTCCTGGACCGGCTCGACGCGATCACGCTGGACCATGGCGGGCGCTTCTACCTTGCCAAGGACTCGCGCATGTCGGCCGCCACCCTGCGCCGCGCCGACCCGCGGCTGCCCGCCTTCCTTGCCATGCGCGCCGCCGAGGGCCGCGCCCGCAGCTTTGCCTCCGCTTTGTCCGAAAGGCTTGACCTATGACGCTACCCCCCGTGCTGATCCTTGGTGGACGTTCCGACATCGGCCTCGCCTGCGCCCATGCCTTTGCCGCGAAGGGCCATCCGGTGCAGCTTGCCGCGCGCAATGCCGCCGGCCTGCAGCCCGAGGCGACGGACCTTGGCCTGCGCCATTCCGTGCCGGTCAGCCTGCACGAGTTCGACGTGCTGGATACCCCCGGCCATGCCGCCTTTCTCGATGCGCTGCCTGCCGCGCCGGGCATCGTCATCTGTGCCATCGGCATGATGGGCGAGCAGGAGGCGAGCGAGCTGGATTTCGCCGCCGCCGCGCAGGTGATGCGCTCGAATTACGAGGCGCCCGCCGCGATCCTCGGCCTGATCGCCAACCGGATGGAGGCGACGGGCAGCGGCACCATCGTCGGCATCTCCTCGGTCGCGGGCGACCGGGGCAGGGCGACCAACTATGTCTATGGCTCGGCCAAGGCCGGCTTCACCGCCTTCCTGTCGGGCCTGCGCAACCGGCTGGCGAAGACCGGCGTGCATGTGGTGACGGTGAAGCCCGGCTTCGTCGCCACCCGGATGACGGCGGGCATGGACCTGCCCGCCAAGCTGACCGCGCAGCCCGAGGAGCTGGGGGCGGCGGTGCTGAAGGCCGTCACCGCCAGGCGCAACGTGATCTATGTGCGGCCCATCTGGGCGCTGGTAATGGCGATCATCCGCAACATCCCCGAGCCGATCTTCAAGAAGCTGAAGCTGTAGCCGGGCGGATCAGCGCCGCCTCTTCCCCGCGCACCGCCTCGGCCAGCCAGGCCATCACCGCCCTCTCGCGCGCGATCGGGCGCACGTCGCGGTGGCAGGTCATCCAGTAGTTGCGCCGCAGGCTCACCTCGCCCGGCAGCACGATCTGCAGGTCGGGATGCTGGCTGGCGATGAAATAGGGCAGCACGCAGAGCCCTTCGCCCAGCTTCGTCGCCGCCAGCTGGTTGAAGATGCTGGAGCTGCGGAACTGCGCACGCAGCCCCGGATGCACCTCGCCCAGATAGTCGAGGCCGGGGGCGAAGATCATCTCCTCGATATAGCCGATGAAGCGATGCTCCAGCAGCTGCTCGCGGCTGGTGATCGGCTCGTGCCGCGCGAGGTAGGCGCGCGTGCCATAGACGTGCAGCGAATAGTCGGTGATCTTGTCCGAGATGTAGGGGCTGGCCTTCGACGGGTCGAGCGTCACCGACACATCCGCCTCGCGCCGCGACAGCGACAGGATCTGCGGCAGCGTCACCAGCTCCAGCAGGATGTTCGGGAACCGGGCGCTGAAGCGGGGCAGCAGGCGGGTGGAAAAGAAGCTGCCGAAGCCTTCCGGCGTCGCCACCCGCAATATGCCGCGCTGGCCGATGCTGTCGCCCAGAAGTTCCACATTCATCCGCTCGGTTTCCGCCTCGATCCGCTCGGCGGTTTCGATCAGGCGGCGGCCGAAGGTCGTCAGCTCATAACCGCGCGGGTTGCGCTCGAACAGGCGCAGCTTCAGCGCCGCCTCCAGCCGGTCGATGCGGCGCGAGACGGTGACATGGCTGGTCTGCAGCTGCCGGGCGGCGCGCGACAGCTGGCCGGTGCGGGCCACGGCAAGGAAGAACTGCAGGTCGTCCCAGTCGAAGTTCTGCAAGCCTTGCCCCCGTGTCTGTTCATAAATGGACAGAACCTGTATGCAATTAACCTTTCGCCAAGGGTTGTGTCAAAGCCCGTTTGCGGTGATCGTTGGGAAGGACAGAGGGGAGAGGAGCCCGTCTGGCCATTTTTGAACAGAGACGTGGCGCCTGCACCCCAATCGGGGGGCAGCCAAGTGCTGTCCGGACGGGGCGCGTTTCAAGGGAGGTTGAGACATGCGCAGAATTCTGATGTCCGCAAGCGCGCTTGCGGCACTCGCTTCGCCGTCACTGGCCGAGGTCAGCGACGGAAAGGTCAAGATCGGCATCCTGAACGACCAGTCGGGCGTCTATGCCGATTTCGGCGGCAAGTTTTCCTACGAGGCCGCGCTGATGGCGGTCGAGGATTTCGGCGGCACCGTGCTGGACATGCCGGTCGAGGTGGTCACTGCCGACCACCAGAACAAGGCCGACATCGCCTCCAACATCGCGCGCCAGTGGTATGATACCGAACAGGTCGATGCGATCATGGAGCTGACGACGTCGTCGGTGGCGCTGGCCGTGCAGGCGCTGTCGAAGGATGCCGGCAAGATCACCATCACCACCGGCGCCGCGACGACGGAACTGACCGGCGCGCAATGCTCGCCCTACGGGTTCCACTGGGCCTATGACACCCACGCGCTTGCCGTCGGCACCGGCGGCGCGCTGGTGGAGCAGGGCGGCGACAAGTGGTTCTTCCTGACCGCCGACTATGCCTTTGGCTATTCGCTGGAAGAGAATACCGGCGCCTATGTCACCGCCAATGGCGGCGAGGTCGTCGGAGCCGTGCGCCACCCGCTGGCGACCACCGACTATTCGTCGTTCCTGCTGCAGGCGCAGGCTTCGGGCGCCAGCGTCATCGGCCTTGCCAATGCCGGGATGGATACCCAGAACGCCATCAAGCAGGCGTCGGAATTCGGCATCGTGCAAAGCGGCCAGCGGCTTGCCGCGCTGCTGTTCACGCTGGCCGAGGTCAACGGCATCGGGCTGGAAGCAGCGCAGGGCCTGACCCTGACCGAAAGCTTCTACTGGAACCGCAACGAGGAAACCGCCGAGTTCGGCAAGCGCTTCTTCGACCGCACCGGCGCGATGCCGAACATGGTTCATGCCGGCACCTATTCGGCCGTGCTGTCCTACCTGAAGGCCATCGAGGCTGCGGGCGGGGATGAGACCGAGGCAGTGTCGGCCAAGCTGCACGAGCTGCCGGTGGATGACGTCTTCACCCATACCGGCAAGGTCGCCGCCAATGGCCGGATGATCACCGACGTGTTCCTGATGGAGGTGAAGAAGCCGGGCGACAGCGATATCGCGTGGGATTACTACAACGTGCTCGCCACGATCCCGGGCGACGAGGCCTATATCGACCCCGCGAAAAGCGGCTGCTCGCTGGTCTCCCAGTAACGCATGATGATGACCGATACCCCTGTGCAGACGCAGGACCAGCCGCGGGTGGTTTTATCCGCCCGCGGCCTGGGCAAGGATTTCGCCGGCTTCACCGCGGTGAATAACGTCGATCTGGACGTGCACCACGCGCGCATCCATGCGCTGATCGGCCCGAACGGCGCCGGCAAGACCACGGTGTTCAACCTGCTGACCAAGTTCCTGCAGCCGACCCGCGGCAAGATTACCCTGCTGGGCACCGACATCACCCGCATGGCGCCCGACAAGGTGGCGCGGATGGGGTTGGTGCGGTCGTTCCAGATTTCCGCGGTGTTCCCGCATCTGACGGTGCTGGAGAATGTCCGCGTCGCTTTGCAGCGGCCCAATGATCTGGCGGTGCAGTTCTGGCTGCCGATGTCCTCGCTGGACCGGCTCAATGGCCGGGCCGAGGTTTTGATCGACGATCTGGGCCTGACCGAATACCGCGATGCCCGCGCAGGCGATCTGTCCTATGGCCGCAAGCGGGTGCTGGAGATTGCGACGACATTGGCGCTCGACCCCGAGGTGCTGCTGCTGGATGAGCCGATGGCCGGCATGGGGCGCGAGGATGTGCAGATGGTCGCGGGCATCATCCGTGAGGTCGCCAAGCACCGCGCGGTGCTGATGGTGGAACACAACCTCAGCGTCGTTGCCGATATCTGCCACGAGGTGACGGTGCTGCAACGGGGCGAGATCATCGCGCAGGGCGATTACGCCACCGTGTCCGCCGATCCGCGCGTGCGCACCGCCTATATGGGGACCGAGGAATGAGTGGCCCGCTTCTGAACGTCGCCGGGCTGCACGCCTGGTATGGCGAAAGCCATGTGCTGCATGGCGTGGACCTGCATGTGAACGAAGGCGAAATGATCTGCATCCTCGGCCGCAACGGCATGGGCAAGACCACGACGCTGCGCACCATCATGGGCATCTTGCGCAAGCGGCAAGGCAGCATCACCTTCGCCGGCAAGGACATGATGGGCGTGCCCTTGCACCGCTCCGCCCGCGCCGGCCTTGGCTTCGTGCCCGAGGAGCGCGGGATCTTCGCCACGCTCACGGTGGAGGAGAACCTGACCCTGCCGCCGGTGGTCGCCCCGGGCGGGATGACCGTGGCCGAGATCTACGAGCTGTTCCCGAACCTTTCCGAACGCCGCCGCAGCCCCGGCACCAAGCTGTCGGGCGGCGAGCAGCAGATGCTGGCCATGGCGCGCATCCTGCGCACCGGCGCGCGTTGCCTGCTGCTGGACGAGCCGACCGAGGGGCTGGCCCCCGTCATCATCCAGGCCATCGGCGAGGTGCTGCGCAAGCTCAAGGCCCGCGGCATGACCGTGGTGCTGGTCGAACAGAACTTCCGCTTTGCCAGCAAGGTCGCCGACCGCTTCTACCTGATGGATCATGGCCGGATGACCGCCGAGTTTCCGGTGGCCGACCTGCCGGCCCGGATGGACCTTCTCAACCGCGAACTGGGGGTGTGACGATGACCATGATCTTCGGCATCCCGCTGCAGGCGCTGCTGGGGCAGCTGCTGGTGGGCCTCATCAACGGCTCGTTCTACGCGATGCTGTCGCTGGGGCTTGCGGTGATCTTCGGCCTGCTGCGGGTGATCAACTTCGCCCATGGCGCGCAATACATGCTGGGGGCCTTCGTCGCCCTGCTGATGCTGAAATTCGCCGGCATCGGCTATTGGGGCGCGCTGGTGCTGGCGCCGCTGGTGGTGGGGGCGATGGGCGCCTTTGTGGAGCGCACGATGCTGTCGCGGCTCTACAAGCTCGACCATCTCTATGGCCTTCTCTTCACCTTTGGCCTGGCGCTGACCATCGAGGGCACCTTCCGCTATTTCTTCGGGGCCTCGGGCCAGCCCTATTCGACGCCCGCCGCGCTGAGTGGCGGGGTCAACCTCGGCTTCATGTTCCTGCCGATCTATCGCGGCTGGGTGGTCGTCGCCTCGATGGTGATCTGCCTTGGCGTGTGGTTCCTGATCGAGAAGACCAAGCTCGGCGCCTATCTGCGCGCCGCGACGGAAAACCCGGTGCTGGTGCAAAGCTTCGGCATCAACGTGCCCTTGCTGCTGACGCTGACCTACGGGCTTGGCGCCGGGCTGGCGGGGCTGGCGGGGGTGCTGGCGGCGCCGATCTACCAGGTCAGCCCATTGATGGGATCGAACATCATCATCATCGTCTTTGCGGTGGTGGTGGTGGGCGGCATGGGATCGATCCTTGGCGCCATCATCACCGGCTACATGCTGGGCATCGCCGAGGGGCTGACCAAGGTCTTCTACCCCGAAGCCTCGAACATCGTGATCTTCGTCATCATGGCGATCGTCCTGATCCTGCGTCCCGCAGGCCTCTTTGGCAAGGATGCCTGACATGAGCCACAGCACACATACCCAAGCCGACGTGCCGACCCGCACCCTCGCCCTTGCCGGGCCGATCAAGGCGGCGATCCTGATCGGGGCGCTGGCCTTCCTGCTGGTGGCGCCGTTCCTGCTCTACCCGATCTTCCTGATGAAGCTCTTGTGCTTCGCGCTGTTTGCCGCGGCCTTCAACCTGCTGCTGGGATATACCGGCCTGCTGTCCTTCGGCCATGCCACCTTCTTCGGGGGCGCCGCCTACTTCACCGCCCATGCGGTCAAGGTCTGGGGTTGGCCGCCCGAATTCGGGCTGCTGCTTGGCGTCGCCGGTGCGGCTGGCCTCGGCGTGATCATGGGCGCCATCGCCATCCGCCGGCAGGGCATCTACTTCGCCATGATCACCCTCGCGCTCAGCCAGATGTTCTTCTTCTTCTGCCTGCAGGCTGGCTTCACCCATGGCGAGGATGGCATCCAGTCGGTGCCGCGCGGGCACCTGCTGGGGGTGATCGACCTCAGCAATTCCACCAACCTCTATTTCACCGTGCTGGGGGTGTTCCTGATCGGCATGGCGCTGATCTGGCGTTTCGTGAACTCGCCCTTCGGGATGATCCTGAAATCGATCCGCGAGAACGAGGCCCGCGCCATCTCGCTCGGCTATTCCGTGGCGCGCTACAAGCTGGGGGCCTTCGTGATGTCGGCGGCGCTGACCGGCCTTGCGGGGGGCATGAAGGCGCTGGTCTTCCAGTTCGCCACGCTGACCGATGTCGGCTGGCAGATGTCGGGCGAGGTGATCCTGATGACCCTCTTGGGCGGCATCGGCACGCTGATCGGCCCGGTCTTCGGCGCGGGGCTGGTGGTCAGCCTGCAGAACTATCTGGCCACGTCCAACGTGCCGGTGACGATCATCACCGGCGTGGTGTTCATGACCTGCGTGCTGCTGTTCCGCCGCGGGCTGGTGGGCGAGTTCTATGCGTCAAGGCTGGGGCGGATGCTGGGGTTCAACCCCGAGCGGTAACGAGTCTGCCGCCGGGGGCGGCGCGTGAGAGGTCAGCGCCCGGGGGCGCGCGAGGGAGCGACAATGGACCACTATGACTATATCGTCGTCGGCGCCGGCAGCGCCGGCTGCGTGCTGGCGAACCGGCTGTCGGAAGACCCGCGCAATTCGGTACTGCTGCTGGAGGCGGGGGGGCGCGACAACTACCACTGGATTCACATCCCCGTCGGCTATCTCTACTGCATCGGCAATCCGCGCACCGACTGGCTGTTCAAGACTGAACCCGAACCGGGCCTGAATGGCCGCGCCCTGATGTATCCGCGCGGCAAGGTGCTGGGCGGCTGCTCGTCGATCAACGGCATGATCTACATGCGCGGGCAGGCGGCGGATTACGACCATTGGCGCCAGCTGGGATGCACCGGCTGGGGCTGGGACGACGTGCTGCCGGTGTTCCGCGGCCATGAGGATTTCTACAAGGGCGCCAGCGCCTTGCACGGCGCGGGCGGCGAATGGCGGGTGGAGAAGGCCCGCGTGCGCTGGGCGGTGCTCGATGCCTTCCTCGAGGCGGCGGTGCAGGCCGGCATCCCGCGCAGCGAGGATTTCAATACCGGCGACAATGAGGGTGGCGGCTATTTCGACGTCAACCAGCGGTCGGGCATCCGCTGGAGCACGGCCAAGGGCTTCTTGCGCCCTGCTGCCAAGCGTCCCAACCTGACGGTGCTGACCGGCGCGCAGGCCTCGCGCCTGATCGTGGACGAGGGCGAGGTGAGGGGGGTCGTCTTCCACCATGCCGGCACGCTCAAGACCGCCCGCGCCCGGCGGGAGACCGTGCTCTCGGCCGGCGCCATCGGCTCGCCGCATCTGCTGGAATTGTCGGGCATCGGCCGCGGCGAGGTGCTGCAGGCCGCCGGCATTGCGCCGATCCGCGAGGTGGCGGGGGTGGGCGAGAACCTGCAGGACCATCTGCAGCTGCGCATGGTCTTCAAGGTCACCGGGGTTCCGACGCTGAACGAGAAGGCCTCGACCCTGCTTGGCAAGGCCGGGATCGGCATGGAATACCTGCTGCGCCGGTCCGGCCCGATGTCGATGGCGCCAAGCCAGGTCGGCATCTTCACCCGCTCGGGCCCGGAAAAGGCGACGGCGGACCTCGAATACCACGTCCAGCCCGTCAGCCTCGACAAGTTCGGCGAGGCGGTGCATCCCTTCCCGGCGATGACGGCGAGCGTCTGCAACCTGCGCCCCGAAAGCCGCGGCTCGGTGCATGTGACCGGCCCCGACCCCCGCGCCCATCCCGCGATCCGGCCCAACTATCTTGCCACCGAGGGCGACCGCGAGGTGGCGGTGCGCGCGCTGGAACTCACCCGCCACATCGCGGCGCAGCCGGCCTTCGCCCGCTACCGCCCCGAGGAGTTCCGCCCCGGCCCCGAGCACCAGACGCGCGAGGAGCTGGTGCGCGCCGCGGGCGATATCGGCACCACCATCTTCCACCCGGTCGGCACCTGCCGCATGGGCAGCGACCCGGCCAGCGTCGTCGATCCGCGCCTGCGCCTGCGCGCGCTTGGCCGGCTGCGCATCGCCGATGCCTCGGTGATGCCGACCATCACCTCGGGCAATACCAACGCCCCGACGATCATGATCGCCGAGAAGGCGGCGGCGATGATCCTTGCGGATGCCAAGCGCGGCGCGGCCTGAGCCATCACGCCCCTCGCGCAAGGACGTGATGCGTGCGCGGGGGCGGAACAGTTGCCAGCTGCCGGGCGTTCTGTCAGCGGATAGAAGAATATCCCTGGAGGAGTTAAGGTGATGCGCAGCAACAAGACGAGAACAGGAGCAGCCCGCGCCACGGCGCTGATTGCCAGCCTGTCCATGGCCCTGCCGGTGCCGGTCTATGCCCAATCCGGCGATCAGTCCGGCGACGCGGCACTCTGCGCCGACGGGTCCGCCCCCCCTTGCGCCGCCGAGCAGCCGAGGGAGGACGAGGCACGCGAGGCGGAGGAGGAGACCGAAGCGCAAGAGCAGCGGCAGGCCGAACCCGAGGTGACGCCCGAGGTGCAGCCTGAGCCGGCGCCCGAGGAGATCCCTGCCGAACCCGAGCCCGAGGTGACGCCCGAGCCCGCGCCCGAGCAGCAGCCCGTGCCCGACGAGACCCCCGAGCCGGCCCCTGAAGAGCTCCCGCAGCCCGAGCAGGCGCCCGAGATCCCGCCCCAGACCGAGGCTGAAGACAGCCTGGGCGACGCGCTGAACCGCACGCTGCAAGGTGAAGACGCGGCCGAGGAAGCGCCCGCGGCAGAAGCCCCGGCCGAGGAAGCGCCCGCGACGGACGCGCCTGCCGCCGAGGCCGACGAGTCCGAAGACGCGCTGCGCCGCGCGCTCGAGGCCGAGAGCGGCGACGCCCCCGCGATGGAAGAGCCCGCCACTCAGGAACCCGCCGCTGAAGACCCGGCTGCGGAAGAGCCGGTTGCGGAAGAACCTGCTGCCGAAGAACCGGCTGCGGAAGAACCGGCTGCGGAAGAGCCGGCTGCGGAAGAACCCGCCGCCGAAGCCGAGGAATCCGAAGACGCGCTGCGCCGCGCGCTTGAGGCAGAAACTGGCGCTGCCCCCGCCGATGGCGACAGCTCCGCCGACGAGCCCGCCCCGGATGCCGCCGAGCAGGCGCCGGACGAGGCTGCGGACGAGGCTGCGGACGAGGCGCCCCAGCAGCAGTCCTCCGAAGCTGAAGCCGAAGCCGCCGCCGAAACCCAGGTGCAGGACGGTCAGCCCACCGAACAGATGATGCAGGACCAGCCCGATGCCGCCTCGGGCGAGCCGGCGGCCGCCGCGGCGCTGGAGGCGCAGATCGACGAGGACGGCAATGCCGAGGCGCGCGACGATGTCGCCGTCGTCGAGGAGACCGTTACCGAGGACAGCGCCCGCTCCTCGTCCGAGGATTTCGACAACACCGTCTCCGAGCGCCGCGAGGAAGACGATGATGACGACGACGATGACGACCGCTGGAACAGCGCCCTCTCGGACCGCGAGAAGGTGATGCTGCTCGGCCTTGGCGCGCTTGCCGTGGGCGCGGTCATTTCCAACAACCGCCGGGTCGAGCTGAACTCGGGCGACCGCGTGGTCGTGCAGCGCCCGGATGGCCAGTACGAGGTCATCAAGGATGATGACGTGCTGCTGCGCCAGCCCGGCTCCAACGTGCGCACCGAGCAGTTCAACGACGGCTCCAGCCGCACCACGGTGCTGCGCGAGGATGGCTCGCGGATCGTGACCATCTACAGCCCGGAAATGCGGGTGCTGCGCCGCACCCGGATCGACGCGGATGGCCGCGAATACCTGCTGATCGACGATACCGTGACCTACGAGCCGGTGGATGTCGCCACGCTGCCGGCGCCGCGGCAGAACTTCGTCGAACTCAGCGATGACGAGGCGGCCCTGCGCCGGGCGCTGGCGCGCGAGTCGGATTTCGGCCGCCGCTTCAGCCTGTCGCAGGTCCGCAACATCGCCGAGGTGCGCTCGCTGGTGCCGGTGATCGACGTCAATGCGATCACCTTCTCCACCGGCTCGGCGGCGATCACCCCCGATCAGGCGCAGTCGCTGGCCTCGATCGGCCGGCTGATCCAGGACTATATCGACGAGAACCCGCAGGAGGTGTTCCTGATCGAGGGCCATACCGATGCGGTTGGCTCCGCCGCCTCCAACCTCGCGCTGTCCGACAGGCGCGCGGAATCGGTGGCGCTGGCGCTGACCGAGTATTTCGACGTGCCGCCGGAAAACATGGTCGTGCAGGGCTATGGCGAAAGCTACCTGCGGGTGAACACGCAATCGGCCGAGCAGGCGAACCGCCGCGCCTCCGTGCGCCGCATCACCGACCTGCTGCAGACCGCGTCGAACTGACGGCGCCAAGGACAGGGGCCGTCCGCATGGCGCGGGCGGCCCTATTCCATGCCTCCTTGCGCTTTGCCTTTTCCAAATATCCTGCGGGGGGAGCCCGAAGGGCGTTGGGGGGGCGCAAAGCCCCCCGCGGCGCCAGACCCGGGCGCCGCGGTGCCGGCTCGGCTGCACTTTTGTCGCAGGCGGCCGCAGTACCGGTTTGATCTGGGTCAAGTCCTGTGCGGCGCGGCAGCGGTATCACCAACGCATCGGCTCGCTTCTCCCTGACATGCGGAAATTACTGCCGCAGCGATCCGCCCCAACCTGATGTCTCCCTCGTCGGTCGGGAAATGCGCTGCGGGTCTCCCTCCCGCAGCGTTTTCCGTTTTTGCGGCCCCTTCCAGGGAAAGTAGGCTAGCCCGCCTTGGCCATGCCGGCTTCGGGCGGCCCGGCTTCCTCGGGATCGGTGGTGGCGGGGACGGCGGCATCCGCGGTCTCGTCGATCAGCCGGGCGCTGCGCTGGCGGGTGACATAGCGCATCGCCCATTGCAGCGAGACCAGCAGCCGCTTTTCAAAGTTCACCAGCAGCCAGACATGCACCAGCGCCCAGAGATACCAGGCGAGGCCGCCCTTCATCTGCCAGCGGCCGAAATCGAACACCGCCGCGCCGCGGCCGATCACCGCGGTATTGCCCCGGTTGCGAAAGCGGAACGGTCCCGGCGGCGGCCCGCCCTTGGCCTGCCTGCGCAGTGCCGCGCCCAGATGCCGGCCCTGCTGCCGCGCGACCTGCGCCAGGGGGGGTAGCGGCGCGCCGTCCTGATCCAGCGCCAGCGCGGCATCGCCGATTGCCCAGACCCCGGGAAGGCCGGGCACGCCGAGGTCCGGCCCCACCGGCAGGCGCCCGCCCTTGCCGGCCTCGGCCCCGAGCCAGCCCGCCACCGGCACCGCCTTCACCCCCGCCGCCCAGATCACGCAGCCCGCGGCGATGCGCCGCCCGCCGATGGTCACGAAGCCGTCGCCGACATCCTCGACCGCGCTGCCCGTCCAGATCTCGACATTCTCCTCGTGCAGCGTGTCGGCGGCATAGCGCGCCAGTTTTTCGGGAAAGCCTGCCAGGATGCGCGGCCCGGCCTCGACCAGCAGGATGCGCAGGTCGTCTGGGAAGAGCCCGCGGAAGTCACGGTCGATCAGGAAGCGCCCAAGCTCGGCCACCGCGCCGGCCATCTCGACGCCCGTCGGGCCGCCGCCGACGATCACGGTGGTCAGCAGGTCGCGGCGGGCATCGGGATCGGGGAGGTGTTCCGCCTTCTCGAAGGCCAGCAGCAGGCGCTGGCGGATCAGCCGCGCCTCGTGCACCGATTTGAGCCCGGGGGCATGGGCGCGCCAGTCGTCATGGCCGAAATAATTGTAGTCCGACCCCGCCGCCAGCACCACCTGCCCGTAGCCGACCCGCCGCCCGTCCGCCAGGTGCAGCACCTGCGCGCCCGGATCGGCGCCGGTGACGCGCCCCAGCAGCACCCGCAGGTTGCGGTGGCGGCCAAGGGTGCGGCGGATCGGTTCCGAGATGTCGGCAGGCGACAGCGCGGCGGTGGCGACCTGGTAGAGCAGCGGCTGGAACAGGTTGTGGTTGCGCGCGTCGATCAGCAGCACGTCCACCCCGCTGCCGCCCAGTTCCAGCGCGCAGGCCAGCCCGGCAAAGCCGCCGCCGACGATGACGATCTCGGCGGAAAGGTCGGGGCCAGGGGTGTCGGTCGTGAGGTCTGGAGAGAGGGGCATGGCATCGTCTTGGTCGGGCGCGGCCGGCAGGCCGGGGCGCGGATCTGGGTTACTGCGCGGGGCTGCGCCGGGGGCGGGGCTGGGGCAGGGCGTGGTTCGGGAACTTGGGGTAGGGACGTGGGGTGGCAACGGCGCAGCGGGCGGGATGTTCCCCGTCAGCTGCAGAGCGGCAGGAGCACGACGAAGGCAAAGTTGTAGAGCGTCGCCACCGCCGCTGCCCCGGTCAGCAGCCGCGCTGTGGTTGCCAGCCGCGGCGCCAGTCCCGCGCCCCGGCGCAGCAGCCACAGGCCCGCCAGCGTCAGGCCAAGCCCCGTCATCGGGATCAGCACCAGCACGATGCGCAGCGGCGGGGTGCCGGCCGGGCCGGGGGCAAGGCCCCAGCCGGTCTCGCAGCCGGTCGCATGGCCGGCATAGACCGCGGTGAAGACCAGCGCCCAGAGGCTGAAGGCCCCGGCAATGCCGGCGAGGATGCGGGCGCCGGCGCTCATGGCAGCGCCGCCATGGCCAGCGCCTTCAGCGCAGACGGGTAGGCCAGCACCACCAGCCCCGCCGGCAGCAGCCCCGCCTGCCAGAGCCGCAAGAGGTCGATGTCGATCCGGCGCCGGGCCGAGACATGGCCCGTGTGCAGGCGGCGCAGCGCGTTGAAGGCCAGCACCGCGCCGATGAAGCTGTGCAGCCCCAGCCAGACCAGCACCGCCGCCAGCACCGCCGGCGCGGCGTGGCCTTGCAGCGGGGGCAGGGTGGCGATCATCCAGGCCATCGCCCCCAACGTGGCAAGGTTCGCGGCAAGCGCGGCCCCAAGCATGGGTGCCCTGCGCAGCACATCGCCCCGCGCCACCATCCGCGACGTGACCCATGCCGCCACCAGCGCCAGCGCCGCCAGCACACCCGGCGCCAGCGGCAGCTCTGGCCACACCGCCGGCGGCCAGCCGGGCGCGGCAATCGCCAGGAACAGCCCGCCGAACAGCAGGGAGGCCAGCAGCGCGCCATCCGCCACCGCCAGCACCCTCAGCGCCCAGATCGCGGGCGGCACCGGCGCCTCGGAGGACAGCGGCAGCACCGCGCCCTCCCCGGCGGGCAGCACGCCCCGGTCGGCATCGGAATGGCTCCCCACCGGCCAGCGCAGGAACAGCGCCACCACGACCAGCGCGGCCAGGATCGCCAGCGGATAGAGCTTGAACAGCAGCGACAGGAACACCGCCCCGGTGGCGATGCCCGTCCACAGCGGCAGGTAGGTCTGCCGCGGCAGGATCACGATCTGCTCGGGCTCGCCGCGGGCCACTGAAACCCCCGTCGTCTCCATCCAGCCATGGCGGGCGAAGCCGAGATACCCCTCGCCCCGCGCCATCACCGGGACCAGCTTGCGCGGCTCCAGCCGGTCGGCGCGCGTGGCAATGCGGGGGATGGCGGCGAAGTTGTAGGGCGGCGGCGGCAGGCTCGGCACCGCCCATTCCAGCGTCGCCGCCTGCCAGGGGTCGGGCTCTGCCTTGCGGCCAAAGCGCAGGGTCAGCAGGATGTCGATCACGATCACCGCAAAGCCGATGGCCATCACGAAGCTGGAGATGGAGGAGAGCAGGTTCAGCCAGTGCCAGCCGCTTTCCGCGGAATAGGCGTGAACGCGCCGCGGCATCCCCATCAGCCCGGTGATATGCATCAGGAAGAAGGTGCCGTTGAACCCGAGGAACACCAGCCAGAACCCCAGTCGCGCCGCAGGCCCGTCATGGGCGCGCCCCGAGATCAGCGGCAGCCAGTGATAGCCCGCCGCCAGCATCGGGAACAAAAAGCCGCCGATCAGCACGTAATGCAGATGCGCCACCACGAAATGCGTGTCATGCGCCTGCAGGTCGAAGGGCACGATGGCCAGCATCACCCCCGTCAGCCCGCCCATCACGAAGATGAAGAAGAAGCCGAAGACATGCAGCATCGGCACCGAGGCTCGGGGCCGCGCCATCGGCTCGGGCTTGGGCCGGCGCTGCGCCAGCGTGGCGATCCAGGCGAAGATCTGCACCGCCGTCGGCACCGCCACCAGCGTGCTGGCCGCCGAGAACAGCGCCAGCGACAGATGCGGCAGGCCGGTCGTGTACATGTGGTGGACCCAGAGCCCGAAGGACAGGAAGGCCATCGCCACCAGCGCCGCCACCACGGCGCGGTAGCCCGCCAGCGGCCGCCCGGCAAAGACCGGGATCAGGGTCGAGAGGGCGCCGGCGGCGGGCAGGAATATGATATAGACCTCGGGATGGCCGAACAGCCAGAACAGGTGCTGCCACAGCAGCGGATCGCCCCCTCGCAGCGGGTCGAAGAACGGCAGGCCAAAGGCCCGCTCTGCCTCGAGCAGGATCGAGCCGAGGATCAGCGGCGGGAAGCCCACCAGCATCATCGCCGCCACCGTCAGCATGTACCAGGCAAACACCGGCATCCTGTCCATCGACATGCCCGGCGCGCGCAGGATCAGGATCGTGACGGTGATTTCCACCGCTGCAGAAATCGCGGAAATCTCGACGAAGGTGATCCCCAGCAGCCAGACATCGGCGCCGATCCCGGGCGAGAAGGGCTGCGAGGAGAGCGGCGTGTACATGAACCAGCCGCCATCGGGCGCCGCCCCGGCCAGCATGGCGACGATCAGCAGCGTGCCGCCGAAGAGGTAGCACCAGTAGCCATAGGCCGAGAGCCGCGGAAACGCCATGTCGCGGGCGCCGAGCATCTTGGGCAGCAGGTACATCGCCAGCCCCTCGAACAGCGGGATGGCAAACAGGAACATCATCACCGTGCCATGCATGGTGAAGACCTGCGCATAGAGCCCCGGCTCCAGGAAGCCGCTGTCCGGCGTCGCCAGCTGCACCCGGATCAGCATCGCCAGGATGCCGCCGATGGCGAAGAACACCAGCGCGGTGACCATGAATCGCACTCCGACGATGGAATGGTTCACCGCCGAAAGCCGCTGCCAGCCGGGCCCCGTGGCCCAGATCCGCCGCAGCCCGGCATCGAGCGCCAGGGGGTCGGCCACGCCATCGCCCGGCGCCGCGGGGCGCGCGGGGGCAGGGCCGCCCTCCGGGATTCCGGGGGCAGCGCCGGCCACCACGTCAGCGGCCTCGGGTTCCGCGGCGGGGCGGGGCGGCTTGGTCATTCGGCAGGCTCCTCGGTTGCGGGCAGGGCGGCCAATGCGTCGGGCAGGTCGGCCTCGGGATGGGCGATGACCTCGAAGGCCATGAAGCTGTGGCCGGTGCCGCAATATTCGGCGCATTGCCCGCCATAGCTGCCGGGCGCCCCGGCGCTGATCACGGCGCGGGTCTGCCGCCCCGGGATCGCATCCATCTTGCCCCCCAGCCGTGGCACCCAGAACGAGTGGATCACGTCGCCGCTGGTCAGCGTCACCTCTACCGGGCGGCCGGCGGGGATGTGCAGCAGGTCGATGCTGGTCGCCCCCGGATGGCCGGGATAGGTGAAAGTCCACTGCCATTGCTGGGCATGGGCCGCCACCTGGAACGGTGCGGGACCGGGGCGCAGGATCGCCTCTCCCAGCAGCAGCGCCACCACCCCCAGCGGCAGCAGCACCGGCAGCGGCAGCACGATGCCCCCCAGGATGATCCAGCGCCGCGCCGGGATCTTCGCCGCCGCCTCGGGCCGCACCAGCGCCCAGAGGTAGAGCGCCATCACCAGCGCGAACAGCACTGCCGCCGCCGCCAGCATCGCCCACCACAGCCGCGCCACCGCCTGCGCCTGCGGCCCCGCCGGGTCCAGCGCCGAGAGCGGGCCGCGGGTGAACCCCTCGCAGCCCGCCAGCAGCAGCGGCGCCAGCAGCACCCCCCCGCGGAACCGGCCGACCGGCCCGGCCGTTGCCGTTGCAGCAATGCCCCCTTGCGAAGGAGCCCCCTGCCGATGCCGGACCCCAAGACCAAAGGCGCCGACCGCAGCGAAGACCCGTTCACCGAGCTGCTGGAGTCGGCCGACAGCGCCTCGATCGTGGCGCTGGCCGGGCATCCGCTGCACGCGATGATGGTGCATTTCCCGATCGTCCTTGGCATGGCGACGCTGGCCGCCGACCTGTTCTACTGGTGGGGCGGCGATCCGTTCTGGGCCCGCGCCGCGGTCTGGGCCATCGGTGTCGCCTTCCTGGCCGGGGTGGCTGCCGGGCTGGTCGGGCTGGCCGAGCTGCTGCTGGTGCGCGGCATCCGCCTGCGCGGCAGCGGCTGGGCGCATGGGGTGGCCGCGGTGATGCTGATCTCGGTGCTCGGCATGAACTGGGGCCTGCGCCTCACGCGGCCCGAGGAGGTGCTGCCGCTGGGGCTGGCGCTCTCGGGCCTCGGCGCGGTGCTGGTCGGCTTTGCCGGCTGGCATGGGGGCAAGCTGATCTATCATCACGGCGTCGGCCTCGTCGATGCCGAGGAGGAGGCGGAGGGCGAGTCGCCCGAGGCCGAGGAGGCGGCGCCGGTCAAGTCCACGGGCACGCCCGCGCCCTGATCCGCCGCTGGCGCCAGCGCCGGAACCACCCCGCCCAGCCAGAGCCCGAGCCCGCCGGGCGCGAAGATCCCCGGCCCGGGCCCCGCCCGCAGCGGCAGGTCGGGCTTGGCCAGCACCAGGCTCAGCGTGCCCGCGACCAGCAGGGCGGTGGCGGCGAAGGCCAGCGCGCCAAGCCGGGGGTGCGGGCGGGCCTCGGCCTGGAACATCTCGACGATGCGGCGCGCTGCGAAGACATGGATCATCGCCAGCCCCGCCACCAGCAGCAGCTTGGCGGCAAGCCAGGGCACATAGACCTCGCGCAGGAAGATCAGCGTTGTGCCCGAGGCGATGGCGAGGATCGCCGCGGGCGAGAGCACGGCGGTATAGAGGAAGCGCGCCCGCCGGTGCATCCGGTGCAGCGCCGGGCCGGCGGCATGGTTCCCGCGCTCGGCCAGCAGGGCGGGGAACAGCAAGAGGCCCCCGACCCAGACACCAAGCGACAGGATGTGGATCGCCTTGACCAGCGCGGTGAGCCCGGGCAGATCGCCGCTCATGTGCGGGCGCCCTCGGCTTGCGGGGCCCCGAACAGCGCCAGCACCTGCCACAGCGCCGCCCCGGCATAGGCGGGCGTCGCCAGAACCGCCATCGCAATCCCCGCCAGCTGCTGGTCGGTCAGCGGGCCGATGCCCCAGGGGCCGGTCGTGGACAGGTGCACCAGGAACAGCGGGTTCCCGGCAAACAGCAGCAGCCCCCCCAGCAGCCCCATCTGCGCCATGGTCGCCACCGCGGCGGCTACCGGCGCCGCAGGCCCCGCGCGCCGGTCCAGCAGCCCGCGCCACAGCCAGAGCGCCGAGCCGAGCAGGCTGATCTCCATCAGCCAGTAGGCCCCGTCCGAACCAAGCGCCCAGGCATAGGGGCCGGGCGCGTGCCAGAGCCAGGTGGCCACGGTATGCACCAGCGCCGCCGCCCCGACGCCGCCGCGGCCCCGCGCCGGGAAGGCCAGCGCCAGCAGCGGCGCCGCCAGCGCGATCAGAGCCAGGTGATGCACGACCCGGGCCGAGAACAGCGCCGAGGCCAGCGCGCAGAGCGGCGAGACAAAGGCCAGCGCCAGCACCGCAAACCCTGCCAGCGCCAGGCGCTGCCGCAGCGGCGCCGCGCGCAGCGCCAAGCCCGCGACCGCGGCGCCCGCCAGCAGGGCGGCGATCAGCAGCGGATCGAGGTTCCAAGCCCCCCACAGATCGGCGGGCACCGGCGCGGGGCCGCAATAGGGCAGGGTCTCGCGCGCCATCAGGGTGCCTCGAGGGCCGGCTGCGGCCCGCTCAGCCCCAGCGAGGCGGGGTTGGCCGCATCCCAGGCGGGAACGGACCGCAGCTGCGCCTCGGTCCAGGGCAGGCGGATGCGCAGCACCCCATCCGCGCCCGAACTCATCTGCAGTTCCGAATAGGGCACCGCGACTGCATGGCGGCCGAGGCCCATGGTCCCGCCAAGCTCCAGCACCACATGGCTGATCTGGCCGGCGATGCCCGTGCCCAAGACGTCCGGCACCAGCACGAAATCGCTGATCGCCCCCAAGGGCGCGCCGGCGGCATCCTCGACCTCCGCAGCCCGCAGGCGCTCGGTGGTGATCGCCCCCCCGGCCGACAGGCCCGGGGCGGGCGCAGCAGCGGCGGCAAGGGGCCCCGAGCCCTGTTCCGGCTCTGCCAGCTGCGCCAGTGCGGCACTGGCCCCCAGCATCGTCAGCGCCGCGATCCTCAACTGCCATAGGGTCATGGTCGGTCCTCTCGCAGGGGCAGGGCGGGTTCAGCCGGACGCGCCCCTTGTGACAGGTCTGGAACTCACCCCGGCGGCCCAACGCGGCAGGCGGCAAATGGTTCGCCGCGATCTGCCGTGGCCGACGATTTCCTGCCGGCTGCCGCGTCATCGCCGGGCCCTGTTCCGGGGGCCCAGCCTGCGGCGTCAGCGCAGGACGCGGCAGGATTGACGCGGGCGGGCAACTCGAATTATGCTAGATATCAATGCAATGAAGCTCCAGCGCCGCGCATCCGGTCGCCCGCAGTCACAAGACACTCCTGCGCCCCGAAACGCCCCACGCTACAGGCAGGAACAGGGGGATAGCGCGATGATGCTGGGTGTCGTCGTCTGGTCGAAGGAATGCACGCAGGCCGCCGTGGTCTGGTGCGAGGATCACGGCGACATCGCCTATCTCAAGGGCTATGGCGGCCTTGCAGAACAGCCCGACTATGTCTCGCCCGATCCAGCCCCGCCGCGCTGGCCCGCGGTCGGAGACTTGGTGACGCTGCAGACCGCGACTGCCGGAGGCGTGCGACTGGTGCGCAACCTGTCGATCCTCGAGGCGGATTGGGGCCCGGCGCTGCCGGCTGCGCTTGCGGGGGCCGCACTTGCGGGGGCCGCACAGGGGACAGCCCTGCCCGACCTGCAGAGCGCCGGGAACGAGCATTCCCCAGCCGATCCGCGGCCCGATCCGCGACCTGCCTGGCGCCCGGCACCGCCCGCGTTCCCGCCCGGGCCCTTCGCGCCGGTTGCGGCGCGGCAGGGGATGATGAAGCCGGCGCAGACGCCCGCCGAGACGCAGGCGGCGCCCTTGCCGGACGCAGCCGGGCTTGGCCCCGCCCTTGCAGAGCCGCGCCCGGACTGGCGCCGCAGCGGCACGCTCTGAGCGCGGCAGCTGCAGGCCCCGGCGACCCGCCGTGACGCCTTCAGATGCCCCGCGACAGCGCCGCGACGCCGGTGCGCGCCACGTCCACGAGGCCAAGCGGGCGCATCAGGTCGGCGAAGGCGTCGATCTTCTCGACCGTGCCGGTGATCTCGAACACGAAGCTTTCCAGCGTCGAATCCACCACATTGGCGCGGAAGATGTCGGCCAGCCGCAGCGCCTCGACGCGGCGCTCGCCGGTGCCGGCAACCTTGAACAGCGCCAGTTCGCGTTCCACCGCCGGGCCCTCGACCGTCAGGTCATGCACCTCATGCACCGGCACCAGCCGGCCAAGCTGCGCCTTGATCTGCTCGATCACGCCGGGCGTGCCGCGCGTCACCACGGTGATGCGGCTGCGATGGCCCTTGTGATCGACCTCGGCGACGGTGAGGCTGTCGATATTGTAGCCGCGCCCCGAGAACAGGCCAATGACCCGGGCCAGAACCCCCGCCTCGTTATCGACCATCACCGCCAGCGTATGCGTCTCGACGATCTCGGCATGGGGGTCGCGCAGCTCATAGGCGGAATGGCTGGTGGAGCCTTGCTTGATGTTCAGTGCGGACACTTTATGATTTCCCTTTATTTGCGGAAGCCTGCGCAATGCTGCTCTGCATGATCCTGCGCGCTTCTGCCTTGGACAGCGAGTAGAGAGCGATCGACGGAACTGCGAATGCCGCGCTAAACAGTAGCCAGTGCTCTATGTAATCAAGGTTGTAGTCAACGAACTGCTCAGAGAAGCCAATCGCTACCAGCAACCCGCACGCTGTGTTCGCCAGTGCGAACAGTGGGATGTGAGTGAACAGAGGATTGCGCACACCCTTTATTGGAAGCTGCACGTGTTTCTGCATTTCTCCGATTCCATAGTGTAGGGTCGCCCACTTCTCAAAGTAGAAGAACAACCATCCCGTTACCGCGCCCGAGATCAGCGCGGCTGACAGAGATAGGGCGGGATCGAACCAAAGCGCCGACCAGACGCGATAAAACACGAAGCAGGCAAAGGAGACACCGACGGCAGTCTGGTATCTCCTTCCCATCACACCAGCACCGCGCCGCCGGCCTGAATTGCGCCCTCGACCCCGGCATCGCCCATCAGCATCTCGTTATGGGCCTTGCCGCTGGGGATCATCGGGTAGCAGTTCTCGTGCTTCTCGACCAGGCAATCGAAGATCACCGGGCCGTCATAGGCCAGCATCTCGAGGATCGCATCATCGAGCTTGGCCGGGTCCGAGCAGCGGATGCCCTTGCAGCCAAAGGCCTCGGCCAGCTTCACGAAATCGGGCAGGCTCTCGCTCCAGCTTTGCGAATAGCGCTCGCCATGCAGCAGCTGCTGCCATTGCCGGACCATCCCCAGGCGTTCGTTGTTCAGGATGAACTGCTTGACCGGGGCGCGGAACTGCACGGCCGTTCCCATTTCCTGCATGTTCATCAGCCACGACGCCTCGCCGGCGACGTTGATCACCAGCGCCTCGGGATGCGCGATCTGCACGCCGATGGAGGCGGGCAGGCCGTAGCCCATGGTGCCAAGCCCTCCGGAGGTCATCCAGCGGTTCGGCGCCTCGAAGCCGAGGAACTGCGCCGCCCACATCTGGTGCTGGCCGACCTCGGTGGTGATGTAGCGGTCCTGGCCCTTGGTCAGCGCCTCCAGCCGTTCCAGCGCGTATTGCGGCTTGATGGTGGTGGTGGAGCCCTTGTAGGACAGGCAGTTCTTCAGCTTCCACTGCTCGATCTGGCTCCACCATTGCGCCAGGGCCGGGCCGTTCACCTTGCGGCCGCGCGACTTCCAGACCTTCAGCAGGTCTTCGAGCACATGGCCGATATCGCCGACGATGGGCAGGTCGACCCGCACCACCTTGTTGATCGAGGAGGGGTCGATATCGACATGGGCCTTGATCGAGCGCGGGCTGAAATCGGCGATGCGCCCGGTGATGCGGTCATCGAAGCGCGCACCGAGGTTGATCATCAGATCGCAGCCATGCATGGCAAGGTTCGCCTCATAGAGGCCATGCATCCCCAGCATCCCCAGCCAGCCCTTGCCGGAGGCAGGATAGGCACCAAGGCCCATCAGGGTCGAGGTGACGGCGAAGCCGGTGGCATCCGCCAACTCGCGCAGCAGCTGGCTGGCGCCGGGGCCGGAGTTGATGACGCCGCCGCCGGTGTAGAACACCGGCCGCTCGGCCTGTTCGATCAACTCGACCAGCTTGGTGATCGCGGCGAGGTCGCCCTTCACCTTGGGCTGGTAATGCGACACCCGCGCCTGCTTCGGCCCGACATAGGTGCCGGTGGCGAATTGCACATCCTTGGGGATGTCGATCAGCACCGGACCGGGGCGGCCGGCCATGGCGATGTGGAAGGCCTGGTGCAGGGTTTCGGCCAGCTTGTCGGTATCCTTCACCAGCCAGTTATGCTTGGTGCAGGGCCGGGTGATGCCGACCGTGTCGGCCTCCTGAAAGCCATCCGTGCCGATCATGAAGGTCGGGACCTGCCCCGTCAGCACCACCAGCGGGATCGAATCCATCAGCGCATCGGTCAGCCCGGTCACGGCATTCGTCGCCCCGGGGCCCGAGGTGACCAGCACCACGCCCGGCTTGCCGGTCGAGCGGGCATAGCCCTCGGCCATATGCACGGCGCCCTGTTCGTGGCGCACCAGGATGTGGCGGATGTCATTCTGCTGGAAGATCTCGTCATAGATCGGCAGCACCGCGCCGCCCGGATAGCCGAACACCACCTCGACGCCCTGATCCTTGAGCGCCTGAACCACCATCCTCGCGCCGGTCATCTGCCGTTGCATCACCCGTCTCCTGCCAAAATCGCAACAAAAAGCCCCCGTGTCGGCGGGGGCGCATGGGGAACCATTATGGTCAACCGTTACCGGCCCATGCGCCTGTTCCTTACGAGTACGAGAATCCGTGCCATCGCCCGGGGCCCTTTGTGTTGCCTTCGGCGGTATCATTAGGAGCGGGCGTAAGGGGCGTCAACCCCGAGAATCGCACATAATGTGTCGCGGATGCCGCATCCGGCATTCCATTTCTTGCGCAGGCGGGCGGAGGCCCGACATATTGCGGAAATCCGCAGGCGCAATGCGGCTCAGATCACCGCCATTGCCCCGACATAACCGGCATAGGCCACCAGCAGCCCTGCTCCGGCCGGCCGGCCGAGCCGGCCCCATTTCCACGACACGAAGGCCAGCCCCGCCGCCGCAACGAAGGCAACCGCCATGTCGACCCCCGCAAAGCGCGGATCGACCGGCACCGGCGCGATCAGCGCGGTGAGGCCGAGGATGCCGAGGATATTGAAGATGTTGGACCCGACGACGTTGCCCACCGCGATATCCGCCTGCTTGCGCATCGCCGCCACCACCGAGGTGGCAAGTTCCGGCAGCGAGGTGCCGATGGCGACGATGGTCAGCCCGATCACCGCCTCGGTGACGCCAAAGGCGCGGGCGATCTCTGTCGCGCTGGTAATCAGCAGCCGGGCCGAGATCATCAGCACCGCCAGCCCCGCCACCGCGATCAGCGCGGCCCGCCACAGCGGGGGCGGGTCGGCGGTCACCAGCTTTTCATCCACCTCGACCTTGCCGCTGCGCAGCGCGGTATAGAGGAAACCCAGCAGCCCGGCGAACAGGATCAGCCCCTCGATCCGGCCAAGATAGCCGCCAAGGATCATCCCCCACAGCGCCAGCGTCGCCGCCAGCATCACTCCCAGATCGCGGCGCAGCGGGCCGAAGCCAAGCGCGACCGGAGAGATCACCGCCGCGACCCCCAGGATCAGCAGGATATTGGCGATGTTCGATCCGACGACATTGCCCATGGCGATTGCCGGCGTGCCGCCAAGCGCCGCCTGCACCGAGACGAGAAGCTCGGGCGCCGAGGTGCCGAAGCCCACCACCGTCAGCCCGATCACCAGCGGCGAGAGGCCGAACTTGCGGGCGATGCCCACGGCGCCGCGCACCAGGAACTCGCCGCCGACGAAGAGGCCGACGAGGCCGATCACAAGAAAAAGATATGTCACAAAAGGGGTTCCCGGTGCGATGTCCTGCCCTGACATGGGGCCGGGGCGAGGCGTTTCAAGCGCGCGCCGCGCAAAACCCTGGGCCGCGTGCCGATTCCTCGGGCAGGGCTATCCGCGCACCGGCCGGGTGTCGGGCAGGGAAATCCGCGCCACCTGCTCGGCGATCGGGTCCACCGACAGGGGATGCGTCTCGGCGCTATGCGCGCAAGGATCGCCGATCGGCTGCCAGGCGCCGCCCTTGTAGATCTCCAGCGCCGAGAAGTTGGCCTTGTAGCCCATCTTGCGGCTGCCCGGGACCCAGTAGCCGAGGTAGACATAGGGCAGGTTCACCTGCCGGGCCAGTTCGACATGGTCGAGGATGATGTAGGTGCCAAGGCTGTCGTCGATCCGCGCCGGGTCGTAGAAGCTGTAGACCATGCTCAGCCCGTCATCGAGCACATCGGTCAGGCAGACCGCGGTCAGCGGCCGCTTGCGGCTGCCGGCTGCGGGGGCGGTGGTATATTCGATGACCCGGGTCTTGACCGGCGTCTCCTCGATCATCGCGGCGAACTCGAAGATGTCCATGTCGGCCATGCCGCCATCGGCGTGGCGGCTGTCGAGATAGCGGCGGAACAGCGTGTACTGGTCCTCGGTCGCCCAGGGGCTGGTCGCCTCGCGCTTGAGATCGGCGTTGCGGCGCAGCACCCGGCGCTGCGTGCGGCTGGGCGCGAAATCCGCCACCCGGATCCGCGCCGAAAGGCAGGCCGAGCAATCGGCGCAGGACGGCCGGTAGAGCACGTTCTGCGAGCGGCGGAAGCCTTGCTTGGACAGCGCGTCATTCAGCCGGCCGGCGCCCTCGCCCTGCAGGGCGGTGAACAGCTTCCGCTCGGCCCGGCCGTCGAGATAGGGGCAGGTCTGCGGCGCCGTCACGTAGAACTGGGGCGCGATGGGCAGCGTGTGACGCATGGACGGGCAACAGCTCTCGAAGGGCGGGACGGCAGCAAGATGCGGGCGGGAAGGGGATGCAGGCAAGTAGGGCTGGCAGATAGCGCAACGTTACCGCGCCGTCACAGATCCGCCAAGCCCGTTTTGTGCCGCAGGCCCCGGTTGGCAAAGGGCCGTCCGGGGCGCCCGTTTCAGCCGCGTCCTACGCCCGGTTGATGGCCGTGGTGCCAAGCACCACGTCGGTCAGGCCCTGGCCGCGCGGCAGCGTCAGCATCATCCCGGCCGAGAGCAGCTGCGGGATGAACATGGCCGAGGTCACGATGAACCCCAGCGTGTGCAGCAGCGCGAGGCCGCTATCCAGCCGCTGGCCGGTGCGGCTGCGCAGCTCGATCCCCATCAGCCGCATCCCCCATGTCGAGGATCGCCCGGAGATGGTGGCCCAGCGATAGACGAAATCCAGCATGAAGTAGAGCAGCGGCAGGAAGAACAGCGCCGTGAAGGCGGTGAAGGGCACCACGATTGCGGTCAACAGGGCGACCATGACGAAATCGACCAGCCAGGCCACCAGCCGCTTGAACGGCACGCCGGCATAGAAACCGGGCTGGGTGTCCGGGTCGGGCAGGCCCCACAGCCTGTCGCGGTCGTCGTATCGGGGGGAATATGGGTCTGTCATGCGGGGCATATGGGAACTCCGGGGCAGGGTGCAAAGGGCAGCGGCGCGCGGACCGTCAAAAACGCATTGCGCAAGGCGGGGTCCCAAAAATCGGGCCCAAGAATTCGGGCCCAACAAATCAGGCCCAAAAAATCGGGGCGAATGCCGCCCCGATACCGTCATCCTGGCCCTGTGCGGCCAGAGCCTGTGGTCAGGCCCGGTCGGTCTCGCCCGACTGCGGCACGGGTGCGGTCTGCGGCGCCGGGTTGGCCGCCTCGCGGGCCCGCTCGGTCATGTACTGGTCGAACTCGGACTTGTCCTTGCTCTCGCGCAGGCGGCGCAGGAAGGACTCGAACTCTTCTTGCTCGCGCTCCAGCCGGGCGAGGGTATCGGCCTTGTAGGCGTCGAAGGCGGTGTTGCCCGAGGAGCCGAAGCGGTGGCCGTGGCCCATGCCCCGGCCCATGCCGCGGGTAAAGTCATTGCCGCCGCGGCGGCGCGAAGAACAGCTTCCGAACATGCGTTTGCTCCAGATCATGTAGGCGAGGATGGCGAGGCCGAGCGGCCAGACGAAGATGAAGGACAGCACCATCAGGGCTATCCAGGCGCCCTTGCCACGGTCGTCGAGCCAGGCTTCGGCGCGGCCCAACCAGGATTGGCGGGGCAGGGTATCGGTATGGGTCATCATGTCCTCCGGGTTGGGCGTCATGTGGATGTGAATGTCTTTCACATGAGGGGATATGGCCCCGCCCGGGCGGGGTTCAAGAGGGCATGTAAAGGAAATTCACATTGAAGGCGGCGCCCGTCGGCCGGCAGGCGGGGGGCCGTCTGCCCCCCGCACCCCTCGAGGATATTTGGAAAAGGCAAAGGGCAAGGCTGCGGCGCGGCGCTTCGTTGACCGCGCCGTGGGGCCGGGTAGGGTGGCGCCATGACCGATACCCTTTTCGCCGCGAGGCTGACCCGCTGCCCGATCCCCTTCGATGCCGCCCGCGGCGCCGATGCCGGCGCGCGCTTTGCCGCGCTGGTGCCGGAGTTGCGGGCGCTGCTGGCGGGGGCGGCGGGGTGCAGCCCCTACCTTGCCGGGCTGATGGCGCGCGAGGCGGAATGGCTGGAGCCGGTGCTGCAGGGCGCGCCGGAACCGGCGCTGGCGGCGGTGCTGGACGGGCTCGAGCCGGGGCCGGAGCTGCCGGTGGCGCTGCGCGTGGCCAAGCGGCGGGTGGCGCTGCTGGCGGGGCTCGCCGACCTTGGCGGGGTCTGGCCGCTGGAGGCGGTGACCGGCGCGCTGACCGCGCTGGCCGACCGGGCGGTGGACCTGTCGCTGAAGTCGCTGGTGGCCGAGGAGATCCGCCGCGGCAAGCTGCCGGGTGCGGAGCCCGAAGATGCCGAGACCGCGGGCGGCATGGTGGCGCTGGCGATGGGCAAGATGGGCGCGGGGGAGCTGAACTATTCCTCGGACATCGACCTGATCTGCCTCTTCGACGAGGACCGCTTTGACGCCGCCGACTACCACGAGGCCCGCGCCTGTTTCATCAAGGTGGCGCGCAAGATGGCGGCCTGGATCGGCGACAATACTGGCGAGGGCTATGTCTTCCGCACCGACCTGCGCCTGCGCCCCGATGCCAGCGTCACCCCGGTCTGCATCGGCATGGAGGCGGCGGAGCAGTATTACGAGGCGCAGGGCCGCACCTGGGAACGCGCCGCCTATATCAAGGCCCGCGCCTGCGGCGGCGACATCGCGGCGGGCGAGAGGTTCCTGGCGCGGCTGACCCCCTTCGTCTGGCGCAAGCATCTGGATTTCGCGGCGATCCAGGATGCCCATGACATGCGGCTGAAGATCCGCGACCACAAGGGCCTGCACGGGCCGGTGGTGCTGGAAGGCCATGACATGAAGCTCGGTGTGGGCGGCATCCGCGAGATCGAGTTCTTCACCCAGACCCGGCAGCTGATCGCCGGGGGGCGCGATGCGGATCTGCGGGGCCGCACCACCGTTGGCGGCCTCGCGGCGCTGGCGGCGAAGGGCTGGGTGCCGGAGGCGGTGGCGCAGGAGCTGACCACGCTCTACCGCGCACACCGCGAGGTGGAGCACCGCTTGCAGATGGCCGCCGATGCCCAGACCCATGCGCTGCCGCTGCGGGCCGAGGGCTTCGACCGGCTGGCGCGGATGATGGGCCTTGGCGACACCGCCGAGCTGCGCGCCGGCCTGAGGACGCGGCTGGAACGGGTGGCGGCGCTGACCGAGGAGTTCTTCGCCCCCGGCGAGGGGACGTGCGCGCGGCCGGAGCTGCCCGAGGCCTCGCGCCTCCTCGTCGAGGGCTGGCGCGCCTATCCGGCGCTGCGCTCGGCCCGTGCCGCCGAGATCTTCCGGCGGGTAGAGCCGGGCATCCTGCAAGGGCTGTTGCGCGCCGCCAACCCCGAGGAGGCGCTGCGCCAGTTCGACGGCTTCCTGCGCGGCCTGCCGGCGGGGGTGCAGCTCTTCTCGCTCTTCGACGCCAATCCGCAGCTGGTGGAGCTGATCGTCGATATCTGCGCCACGGCGCCGGGTCTTGCACGGCACCTGTCGCGGCATTCGGCGGTGCTGGATGCGGTGATCGGCGGGGATTTCTTTGCGCCCTGGCCGGGGGCGGGGCCGCTGCGCGCGGCGCTGGCGGGGCAGCTGGCCGGGCTGCCGGACTACGAGAAGAAGCTCGATGCCGCGCGGCGATGGGCGCGGGAATGGCATTTCCGCATCGGCGTGCATCACCTGCGCGGGCTGGTGGACGCGGCCGAGGCGGGGCGGATGTATGCCGACCTCGCCAGCGCCTGTGTCGGCGCGGTCTGGGAGCCCTGCTGCGCCGAGTTCGCGGGCAAGCACGGGCCCTTGCCGGGGCGCGGCGCGGTGGTGCTGGGGATGGGCAGCCTCGGGGCAGAGCGGCTGAATGCGGCCTCGGACCTCGACCTGATCGTGATCTATGACGATGCCGGGGTGGAGGCGTCGGAGGGGCGGCGGCCCTTGCCGACGCGCACCTATTACGCGCGGCTGACGCAGGCGCTGGTCACGGCGCTGAGCGCGCCGATGGCCGAGGGGCGGCTCTACGAGGTGGACATGCGCCTGCGCCCCTCGGGCAAGCAGGGGCCGGTGGCGACGGCGCTGGAGCGGTTCCGCAGCTATCAGATGGGGGAGGCCTGGACCTGGGAGCATCTGGCGCTGACCCGGGCGCGGCCCGTGGCCGGCGATGCGGCGCTGGCGGCCGAGGTGGAGGCGCTGCGCCGCGAGGTGCTTGCCGCCAAGGCCGGGGGCGAGAGCGTGCTGGCCGATGTCGCCGACATGCGGCGGCGGATCTTCGCGGCCAAGGCGCCCGATGGTGTGTGGGAGGCGAAGATCGGCCCCGGGCGCCTGCAGGATATCGAGCTGCTGGCGCAGTCCTGCGCCCTGCGCGCCGCCGATCCGGCGCGGCGGGTGGAGGCGCAGCTGCGCGCCGGGTTGCGCGGTGGCTGTTTGGGGCGCGAGGAGGAGGCGGCGCTGCAGGAGGCGTACCGCTTCTTGTGGCGCCTGCAGGCGGGGGGGCGGCTGCTGACCGACCGGCCGCTGGACATGGAGCAGATCGGCGAAGGCGGCCGCGCCTTCCTGTTGCGCGAGACCGGAATGGCGGATCTGGCCGCCCTGGCGTCGCGGCTGGACGCGGCGACCGCCCGCGTGGCTGCGATTGTGGAGCGGGTGCTTGCGGTCTAGCCGAAGGGCGGGCAGGGGGCGGGAATGGCGAGGGCGCTGATGGATCTGGACCGGGCGGACCCCAAGGGGCTGATGCGCGAGAGCTATGCGATCGAGGGCATCACCGGCGGCGAGTGCCGCTCGATCTTCCTCGACTGGGCGCTGAGCCTCGCCGCGGGGGTGGATGCGCGTGAGGCGATGCGGGTGCTGCTGGTGCGCTATGGCGAGCCGGAGCCGGCCCATCCGATGACGGCGGTGCTGCAGGCGGGGCTGACCGCCGGGGAGCCGCCGCGCCGCCGGGGCGGGCGGGCGGGGCGTGTCAGCCCGTAAGCTCCAGCAGCTCCAGCCGGTTGCCGAAGGGATCATCGACATAGAGCCGTGCCATGCCGGGCAAGTCGATCTCGGCGCCCGGCGGGTGGCCGGCCTTGTGCAGGCGGCTCGCAAGGGCAGCGAGGCCCTGCACCGCGAAGGCGGGATGCGCCTTGCGGGCGGGCACGAACGGCGCCTCCACCCCCAGATGCAGGCGCAGGTTGCCCCGCTCGAACCAGACGCCGCCACGGCCCTGCAGCGCGGCAGGTTTCGGCACCTCGGGCAGGCCGAGGAGACCGCCATAGAAGGCGCGCGCCGCGGCCTCGCCGCCCTCGGGCATCGCCAGCTGCACATGGTGCAGGGCCAGGAGGGCGGGCGCGCCGGTCACGGCTGGCTACGCGCGGCGGGGCGGCCGGCCAGCCACAGATGTTCCAGATGCGCGGCGGTCAGCGCCAGTGCCAGCCGGCGCGGGGCGCTCCAGATGACCCGTCCGGTCAGGCCCCACTGCATCGGTAGCCGTTGCAGGTGCCGCAGGCGGCGGTTGGCCAGCAGCGAGAGCCCCGCCAGAACGACGAGGGCGGCAAGGGCGATCACGAGCGAGACGGGGTTCATCGGCGGCCAGACTGTCAGGAGCGGCGCCGCCAGTCTGGCGATGCCGCAGGCCTCTGTCGAGGGCGCGGTAGGCCTGCCTTGCGGCGGGCGGCATCGACCTGTTGCCTTGTGAAGGCAGGCGCCCCATGCTCGGCCCCGGACATCCGAGTCATACGGGGAGCCGGCGACCATGTGCCGCGATGGGCGCCCGACCATCCGGGCGTCCTGCCAGAACTGGCAGCGGCCGGCCAGGCCGCCTTGCCCGGCTCGGGCGACAGGGCGCGCGGGGTGTGGTCTCCGGGCCCGGAAATCCGGCGCCCTTACCCCATCGCTGCCACGAGCCGCAGCAGCGCTGCCGCGGCGTCGTCGCTGGCCCAGATCTCCTCGCCGATGCCGAAGAAATCGGTGATCGGCGCCAGGTCGCGGATCAGCGCTTCGGTCAGGGCGCCCTCGGCCACCACCGGGATCTCGATCACCTCGGACCACCAGGCCAGAAGCTCGGGATCGACGCTGTCCCCGGTCCCCAGCGGCGTGGCGCCGACCGGGCCGAAGGCGACGTAATCGGCCCCCGCCTCGCCGGCGTTCAGCCCCTCATGGCGCGAGGTGCCGCAGAAGGCGCCGACGATCGCCTCCTGCCCCAGCTCCTTGCGGGCGTGGCGCACGGTGCGGGCGCCGTCCAGAAGGTGCACCCCGTCGAGGCCGAGCCGCGGCACCAGCATCACATGCGTCTCGATCACGATCGGCACGTCACGCTCATGCGCCACCATCCGGCAGGCATCGGCGGCGCGCAGCAGCGCATCCTCGTCCTTTGTGGCCAGCGCCAGCCTCAGGCAGGCGATCGGGGCCGCGTCCAGAACCCGGGCGAGCCGGTCCGGAAACACCGCGGCATCGAAGGCGGGCGGCGTGACGAGATAGATCTGCGGGCGGTCTTCGGCGGCCATGGTCTGTCCTTGCATGCGTCGGGCGCGCGGAGAACTGCGCGTCTGACGGCCCCCTTAGCGCAGTTTCGCACCCATGGCTACTGGCGGGACTGTGGTCGGCGCCGGGGGTTTTCCACCCCCGGACCCCCGGAGGATATTTGGAAAAGGCAAAGGCAGCAGCGGGCTCTTGCCCTTTGCCTTTTCCAAATATCCTCGGGGGGGTGAATTGGCGCGGCACGCGCCAAGAGGGGGGCAGACGGCCCCCTCGCTTGCCCCGCACCTGTCAGCGCTTCCTTGAACTGCCCGTCGCCGCGGCGTATCAGGCCGCAGCCTCAGGGAATGCCGCCGATGACCGACACGCTCACCGATCCCACCGACCCCGCCCTGCAGCCGGTCTTCGTGCTGGTGCGTCCGCAGATGGGCGAGAATATCGGCGCGGCGGCGCGGGCGATGCTGAATTTCGGGCTGGAGCGGCTCAGGCTGGTCGATCCGCGCGACGGCTGGCCCAATCCGCGCGCGGTGGCGATGGCCTCGGGCGCGGCGGGGCGGGTGCTGGACCATGCCGGGGTGTTCGGGGGCGTGGCGGAAGCGGTGGGCGATTGCGACTATGTCTTTGCCACCACGGCGCGAGGGCGCGAGCTGACGCGGCCGGTGGTCACGCCCGAACATGCGATGGGGCAGGCCCGGGCGATGGCCGCCGAGGGGCGGCGGGTGGCGGTGCTGTTCGGGCCCGAGCGGACGGGGCTCGAGAATGACGATGTGGTGCGGGCGAACGCGCTGATCTCGATCCCGGTCAATCCCGGCTTTCCCTCGCTGAACCTTGGCCAGGCGGTGCTGCTGACCGCCTATGAATGGCGCCGGCAGACGGTGGCGGTGCCGGCGGAGCGCATGGAATTCGGGCGCAGCGAATATGCGACGCGGATCGAGGTCGAGAAGCTGGCCGACCACTATGAGGCCGAGCTCGACGCCGCGGGCTTCTTCTTTCCCGAGACCAAGGCCGAGGGCATGAAGCTGAACCTGCGCGCGCTCTGGGGCCGGATGAGCCTGACCCGGGCCGAGGTGCAGACCTTCCACGGCATGTTGCGCCAGATCCTGCGGCGGCGCGGGTGAGCCGTCCTGCGGCACGGAGCGGGCGCTGCGCCCGCACAACCTGATGTTGCAGAGAGCGCCCGGTCGGATAGACTGCCCCGGTTGCTCAGGGAGAGCCGAAGCCCGGCCGCTGAGCATCTTGGGCGCATCTTGGGCGCCCTAGCCGGGCCATTGCACTCTGTTGCGGTTTTTTGCAGGATCGAAGCGGGCTGTTCCGCGGTGTTTGATTGAAATGGATTTCACCCGAAAGGTGATTCTCTTGCCGGGCAGCCCCCTCCGTCCAGCCAGCCCCTTCCGTTCAGCCGGCCCCTCGAGCGCGGTTCCGGCCAGCCGTCTCGCCCGGTGCGGCCCGGGTGCCCGGCTGCGCCCTGCTCTGCCGGAGGGCGCGGCATGAGCGGCTGCCTCGACCCGCTTGCCGCCGACCTGCCGGTCGCGATTACCGGCGCGGTGCTTCTGGGGGTGCTCGTGGTCACGCTGCGGGTCTGGCGGATGCACCGCTTTCCGGGGCGCCCGGCCTTCCTGACCGCCCATCTGGCGATGCTGTGGTGGCTAGCCGCCTCGATGGCGGAGTTGGCGGTGCAGGGCGTCGGTTGCAAGATGCTCTGGGCCGAGCTGGCCTGGCCGGGCATCGTGCTGATGCCGACGGCCTGGACGCTGTTCCTGCTCGACTATGCCCTTGGCCGGCGCCCGGATGGCGCGCCGCTGCGCCGTCTCGCGCTGCTGGGCGGGCCGGCGCTGGTGACGCTGATGGCGCTGAGCAATGGCTGGCACGGCGCCTTCTACGGGCCCGGGTCGCGGCTGGCCGAGATCGGGGGCCGTGCTTCGGTCGTCTATGACCACGGGCCGCTGTTCTACCTGTCCGCCCTCTATGTCTATGCCTTCATGCTCGCCTCGGTCGTCATCGTGGCGCTGTCGATCCTGCGTGCGCCCTGGAGCTTTCGCGGCTTCCTGGTGCTGCTGCTGGCGATCACCCTGGTGCCGGTGGCGGGCAACCTGGCCTATGTGCTGTTCGGGATCACCCTCTTCGGCTTTGATCCGACGCCGTTCAGCTTTGCCTTCGTGCTGGTGGCCTTCGGCTGGATGCTGGTGAACAACCGGCTGATGGACATCAACCTGATTGCCCGCGACATGCTGTTCTACAGTTCGGCGGACCCGGTGCTGATCGTCGATATAGAGGGCCGGCTCGAGGCGGTGAACCCCGAGGCGCGGCGGGTGTTCGGCGCGGCGATCCCGCCCCCGGGTGCGCCGCTGTCGGGCCTGCCCGATCTTGCGCCGCTGCTGGCCCGGCTGCGCGGCGGCGGGCTGCTGCAGGAGGAGGCGCCGATCCGCCGCGGCGGGCGCAGCTTCGATCCGCGGGCCGGGGCGCTGCATCGCCCGGTGCGCAGCGGGCGATCGGCGCTTGGCTGGGTGATCTCGCTGGTCGACATCACCGCGCAGGAGCAGGAGGCGGCGGCGCTGCGGCTCGCGGCCGAGAATGCCCGGGCGGCGGCGCTGGCCAAGTCGCAATTCCTGTCGGTGGTCAGCCACGAGCTGCGCACGCCGCTGACCTCGATCAAGGGCGCGCTCGACCTTCTGAACAATGCCGTGACCGGCGAGCTGCCCGAGCCGACGCGGCGCATCATCCAGATTGCCGCCAGCAACAGCAACCGCCTGGCGACGCTGATCGAGGATCTGCTGGACCTGCAGCAGATCGAGCAGGGCACGCTGCACATGGAGCGCCGGCATCTCGACATGGGCGCGGTCGTGCACGAAGCGGTGGCGGCGGCGGCCGAAATGGCCCGCGGCCTTGGGGTGGAGCTGGTGCTGACGGCGCCGGCGGCGCCCGCGCCGGTCGAGGGCGATGCGCGGCGGCTCTCGCAGGTCATGGGCCATGTGCTGTCCAATGCCTGCAAGTTCTCGGCCAGCACCTCGGGCGATCTGCCGGGCAGCGCGGCGCGGGTCGAGGTCTCGGTGATCCCCGGGCCGGGGCAGGTGCGGGTGCAGGTCAGGGACAGCGGCCCCGGCATCCCCGAGGGCGCGCAGGAGGCGGTTTTCGGCAGGTTCTCGCAACTGGACGGGTCCGGCACACGGCGCGTCGGCGGTTCCGGCCTTGGGTTGCATATCGCGCGCTGGATCGTCGATCAGCATGGCGGGCGCATCAGCTATGACAGCACGCTGGGGCAGGGCACCACCTTTTGCATCGACCTGCCGCTGGCGGCGGCGCCGGCGCTTGTCGCCTCTGCCTGACCCTTCGCGGCGGTGGCCCGCCCGGGATGACCCGGGCGGGCGGGGTCCTTACTCGGCGGCGGCGACCATGCCGCTGCGCGCCGCCAGCGCGGCGCGGATGCCTGCGGCATAGGCCGGCGAGATCCGCTCGAAATGCATCAGCGCGCGTTCGATGATCCCGGCCGGAACCCCGTCCATCGAGGCAGCGATGTTGCCGTAGAGCCGGCCGCGTTCCTCGTCGCTCAGCACCTCGTCATGCAGGGCGCGGGGCTGGGTGTAGTCGTCGATCTGCTGCTCGTGCGGCTGGCGCGCGGCCATGCCCGACAGCTTCAGCGGCGGCTCGGCCACGGTCGGGTCTTCGATCACCCCGCCCATGGAGTTGGGCTCGTAATAGGCATCCCCGGCACCGCTGCGCAGGCCGATGAAGTTCATGTTGCCGGCGGCGTGGTAGTGGTGGACCGGACATTTGGGCTGGTTCACCGGCAGCGCCTCGTAATGCGTGCCAAGGCGGTAGCGATGGGCGTCGGCATAGCTGAACACCCGGGCCTGCAGCATCTTGTCGGGGCTGTAGCCGATGCCTGGCACCTTGTTCGACGGGCTGAAGGCGGCCTGTTCGATTTCGGCGAAGTAGTTGTCGGCGTTGCGGTTCAATTCCATCACGCCGACCTCGATCAGCGGGTAATCGGAATGCGGCCAGACCTTGGTCAGGTCGAAGGGGTCATAGGCGGTGGTCTCGGCCTCGGCTTCCGGCATCACCTGCACGAACAGCGTCCAGCGTGGGAAATTGCCCGCCTCGATGCCGCCGAAGAGGGCTTCCTGATAACCCTCGCGGGTCTGGCCGACGATGGTCGCCGCCTCGTCATTGGTGATGGTCTTCACGCCCTGCTGGGTCTTGAAGTGGAACTTCACCCAGAAACGCTCGCCATCGCGGTTCCAGAACGAATAGGTGTGGCTGCCATAGCCGTTCATGTGCATGGGATCGATCGGCAGGCCGCGATCCGACATCAGGATGCTGACCTGGTGCAGCGATTCCGGCACCAGGCTCCAGAAATCCCAGGCCGCGGTGTTGGAGCGCAGGTTTGTGCGCGGGTGCCGCTTCTGGGTGTGGATGAAGTCGGGGAATTTCAGCGGGTCGCGGATGAAGAACACCGGGGTGTTGTTGCCGACCAGATCCCAGTTGCCTTCCTCGCTGTAGAATTTCAGCGCAAAGCCGCGCACGTCACGCTCGTGGTCGGCGGCGCCGGCCTCGCCCGCCACGGTGGAAAACCGTGCCAGCATCTCGGTCTGCTTGCCGACCGCGCCGAAGATCGCGGCACGGGTGAAGCGGGTGATGTCATGGGTGACGGTGAAGGTGCCGAAGGCGCCCCAGCCCTTGGCATGAACCACGCGTTCCGGAATCCGCTCGCGGTTCTGGTGCGCGAGCTTCTCCATCAGGTGGTAGTCCTGCATCAAGACCGGGCCGCGCGGACCTGCCGTCTCGCTGTTCTGGTTGTTGGCAACGGGGGCGCCGGCGGTGGTCGTCAGTCGCTGGGTCATGGGTCTGTCCTCTCCCTTGGCTTTTCTGTTGGGCAGACTATGCGGCCATGCTGGGATAAATGGAAATTGCATTTTCTTGGCTTTTTGATAAGTTGCTCTGATGATAACCCTGCGCCAGCTCACCTACCTGACCGCCCTCGCCGAGGAGGCGCATTTCGGCCGGGCGGCGGCGCGGGTGCATGTGACGCAGCCGGCGCTGTCGATGCAGATCCGCGAGCTGGAGGGCGCGCTTGGCCTGACGCTGGTGGACCGGCTGCCAAGGGGCGTGCGGCTGACGCGGGCGGGGCATGAGGTGCTGGCGCGGGCCGGGCGCATTCTGGCGGAAGTGCGCGAGATGGAATCGGCCGCCCGGCGCGGGGCGCTTGGCGGGGTGGTCACGCTGGGGGTGATCCCGACGCTGGCGCCCTACCTGGTGCCGCCGGCGCTGGCGGCCTTGCGCGGCGCGGCGGACATGCCGCAGGACCTACGGCTGCGAGAGGCGGAAACCGAAACCCTGCTGCGTGAATTGTCGGATGGCACTTTGGATGCAGCGGTGATCGCCACGCCGCCGGGGCCGGGGATGCTGGAGCTGCCGCTGTTCGAGGACCGCTTCCTGCTCGCCGGCACCGCGGCCCGGCTGGCGGCGTTGGCCGGCCAGGCCGAGGCGCTGCGCCCGGTCTCGCTCGACCCCGACCAGCTGCTGCTGCTGGATGAGGGGCACTGCCTGACCGATCAGGCGCTGGAGGTCTGCGCGCTGGACCGGCGGCGGATGGGGGGAGGGCGCGCCCGAATCGATCTGGGGGCATCCTCGCTGGCCACGCTCTGCGGGCTGGTGGCGGCGGGGATGGGGCTGACCTTCGTGCCCGAGGCGGCCGCACGGGCCGAATCCGCCGCCGCCCCGCAGATGGCGCTGATGCGCTTCGCCGCGCCCGAACCCTCGCGCCAGGTGCGGCTGGTGCGACGGGCCGCGATCGGCGAGGAGCCCTGGGTGCCGGCGCTGGCCCGGCTGCTGGCGGGCGCGGGGCAGGGGCTGGTGGCGGAGGCGGGGCGGCTGGTGCCGCGGGGGTGAAGAACGCTCAGGTCGGGCGGGAGAAGGCGAGGCACTGCCTCGCCCCCGCCCGCTGCGGGACGCATCACCCGGAGCGGCTGGCAACAAGAGACCGTATGAGGCCAGCGCCCGACCTGGCGGGCGAGAAGCGCCCGCCGGGGGCGGGGCGGGCGCTGGCCGGGCCCTTTGGGGGCCCGTCCGGCGAGAGCAGATGTCGCGGCGTGGCGAAGGCGATGGCCTTCGCCAATGCGGGGGGCGAAGTCGGAGTGCCCCCTTACGCCGCCCGCTCCTGCGCCGCATCCCGCAGCCAGGCCAGCACCGATTCGGGGCTCGACACACCGTAAGGGTCCTCGCCGTGGTTGTCGCACAGGCCCGGCTCCTCGAACCAGGCCTCGACCCGGCCATCGTTGATCACCGCGGCATAGCGCCAGCTGCGCAGCCCGAAGCCGAGGTTGTCCTTGCGCACCAGCATCCCCACGCGGCGGGTGAACTCGCCCGAGCCATCCGGGATCACCTGCACATTGCTCAGTCCCTGCGCCTTGGCCCATTGGTTCATCACGAAGGCATCGTTCACCGACAGGCAATAGATCGCGTCGATGCCCTGCGCCTGGAACTCGGCAAAACCCTTCTCGAAGCCCGGCAGCTGGAAGGTCGAGCAGGTCGGGGTGAATGCGCCGGGCAGGGCGAACAGCACCGCGCGCTTGCCGCCGAAATAGTCGGCGGTGGTCAGCTCTTCCCAGCGGTAGGGGTTGGGGCCGCCGATCGACTCGTCGCGCACGCGGGTGCGGAAGGTGACATGGGGAAGCTTGGCTCCGGCTTGCATCGGGTCTCTCCTGTTTGCATATGACTCTGCAGGCGCCAACCGGCGCCGCGATCCTCCCCTTGGGACCAATGTAGCGCCGATGCTGCGTTGCCGCAATGCATGGGCGGCAAGTTCGCCGCTGCATGGCCGCCCTGCAAGGCCCGCAGCGGCTTTGCCAACCGGCTTCCGATTTGCTATTGCCGTTGCAACGGCAGGAGAAAGCCCATGTCCCCCCGCGATCTGACCATCCCCGACCAGCGCCACCCCGAAAAGGCGCATCGCGCCGATCAGGAGCAGCCCAAGAAGCCCTCCTGGATCCGCGTCAAGGCGCCGACCTCTCAGGGCTACAAGGAGACCCGCGACATCCTGAAGGCGAACCGGCTGGTCACCGTCTGCGAGGAAGCCGGCTGCCCGAACGTCGGCGAGTGCTGGAGCCAGGGCCACGCCACCATGATGATCATGGGCGAGATCTGCACCCGCGGCTGCACCTTCTGCAACGTCGCCACCGGCAAGCCGCAGACGCTGGACGCCTTCGAGCCGGGGCGGGTGGCCCATGCCGTCGCCACGCTCGGGCTGAACCACGTCGTCATCACCTCGGTCGACCGCGACGATCTCGAGGATGGCGGCGCCGATCACTTCGCCCAGACCATCCGCGCCGTGCGCCACCGCGCCCCCGGCACCACCATCGAGGTGCTGGTGCCCGACTTCCTGAAATGCGCGCCCTCGGCGCTGGAAACCGTGGTGGCGGCCCGCCCCGACGTCTTCAACCACAACCTCGAAACCGTGCCCGGCCTCTATCCCGAAGTGCGCCCCGGCGCGCGCTATTTCCACTCGCTGCGGCTGCTGCAACGGGTGAAGGAACTGGACCCCACGATGTTCACCAAGTCCGGCATCATGGTCGGCCTCGGCGAGACCGGCCCGGCGGTGCGGCAGGTGATGGATGACATGCGCGCCGCCGATGTGGATTTCCTGACCATCGGCCAGTATCTGCAGCCGACCCCCAAGCACCACCGGGTGGACCGCTTCGTGCCGCCCGAGGAGTTTGCCGCCTATGAGAAGGCCGCCTATGGCAAGGGCTTCCTGATGGTCTCGGCGACGCCGCTGACCCGGTCGTCCTACCACGCGGGCGATGATTTCGCGCGGATGCGGGCGGCGCGGCTGGAGAAGCTGGGTCTGGGGGCCTGACGGAAGGGAGGGGGCCTTCTGCCCCCTCTTTGCCTGCGGCAAATTCACCCCCGAGGATATTTGGACCAGAACGAGGGCGGATCGGGACGCACGGCTTGCATTCGTTCTGGTCCAAGTATCCCCGGGGGGGAGTCCGCAGGACGGGGGGCAGCGCCCCCCTCTTGCTACCGGGCGGCCCGGATCAACATCTCCAGCGCATGATCGACCGTGGCCGCGCGCACTGCGCCGCGGCCGATTGCGCCGAATTCCACCGTCTCCACCTGCACCTCGCCGCCGCGGCGGGCGAGGCCGAAGCAGACGCGGCCTTCGGGCTTGTGCTCCGACCCGCCGGGGCCGGCGATGCCGGTGACCGAGACCGCAAGATCGGCGTCGGACCCGATCAGCGCGCCCACCGCCATCTCCGCCGCCACCGCCTCGCTGACCGCGCCATGTTCGGCGAGGGTTTCGGCGCGCACGCCCAGCATCTGCTGCTTGGCCTCGTTGGAATAGGTGACGAAGCCGCGGTCGAAGATGTCGGACGAGCCCGCCACCTCGGTGATTGCGCCCGAGATCAGCCCGCCGGTGCAGCTTTCGGCGGTGGCGATGGTGAGGCCGGCGGTGCGGGCGGCGGCGAGAAGGGCTGCGGCGCGGCTCACATGAACACCCCATGCGAGAGGCCGGCGGCGATCATCGTCGCCACCCCGGCAAAGAGGCCGGCGAGGAGGTCGTCGAGCATGATCCCCGGCCCGTCATTGCGCCGGTCGGCGCGGCCGATGATCGAGGGTTTCCAGATGTCGAAGAGGCGGAAGAACAGGAAGGCGGCGACCCAGCCCGGATAGGGGAAGTGCCAGCTGTCCAGCCCCATCAGCCAGAAGCCGGCCGAGGGAAACAGCAGCGCCAGCCATTGCCCCGCCACCTCGTCGATCACCACCTCTGCCGGGTCCTCGCCGGGCCGGTCCGCCAGCACCCGTCCGCAGGCCCAGAAGCCCGCCGCCGTCGCCAGCAGCGTGGCCGCCAGCAGCAGCCAGACATGGCCGATCCCGTGCAGCACCAGCCCCGCGCCGATCGCGGCGGCCGAGGCCCAGGTGCCGGGGGCAGGGCGCAGGTAGCCGATGCCGCCCACCGTCGCCACCAGCAGCGCCGGCGTCCAGGGCCCGCGGCGCAGCTTCTTCGGCGGGTTCGGGTCCAGCCGGTCTTCCAGCGTCTCGCGTTCCATCTTGCGTCCTTTCAGGCGACCAATGTTCAGGCGACCAGCGTCGCGGTGGCAATGGCGGCGATGCCTTCCTCGCGGCCGGTGAAGCCCAGCCGTTCCGAGGTGGTGGCCTTGACCGAGACCCTGTCAGCCGCAATCCCGAGGATGCGCGCCAGTTCCGCCGTCATCGCTGCCGCATGGGGGCCCACCTTGGGCCGCTCGCAGATCAGCGTCACATCGACATTGGCGATGGCGTAGCCGCGGGTCTTCGCCAGGGCGGCGGCATGGGCCAGGAAGATCTCGCTGGCCGCGCCCTTCCATTGCGGGTCCGAGGGCGGGAAATGCCGGCCGATATCGCCCGCTGCCAGCGCGCCATAGATCGCGTCGGTCAGGGCGTGCATCCCGACATCGGCATCGGAATGGCCCAGAAGCCCGCGGCCATGCGGCACCTTCACGCCACAGAGCGTGACATGGTCGCCCTCGCAGAAGGCGTGCACGTCAAAGCCGTTGCCTACTCTCACATCCATCGCGCGCCCTTTCCGGCTCTGCAAGATCGCCTCGGCCCGGGCGAAATCGCCGGGCCAGGTGATCTTGAGGTTCTCCTCCTCGCCCTCGACGATGGCCACGTCAAGGCCGGCGGCGCGGGCGATGGCGACGTCGTCGGGCGCATCCGGCGGCCCGCTGCGATGCGCGGCCAGGATCGCGGCGAGGTCGAAGCCCTGCGGGGTCTGCGCGCGAAACAGCCCCTCGCGGTCGCGCGTGCCGGTCACGCGGCCCGCGGCCCCGGTCCAGAGCGCATCCGTCACCGGCAGGGCGGGCGCCGCGCCGGGGGCATGGTCCAGCGCTGCCAGCACCCGGGCGATCAGCCCCGGGCTGGTCAGCGGGCGGGCGCCGTCCTGGATCAGCACGCGGGTCACGTCCGAGCCCTCGAGCAGCTCTAGCGCGGCGCGCACGCTGGCGGTGCGGGTGGCGCCGCCCGCGACCAGCACCGCCTCGCCGCCGAACTCGGCAATACCGCGGGCCATGTCACCCGGATGCAGCACCAGCACGCGGCGGCCGATTCCGGCGAAGGCCTCCAGCGTGCGCCGCAGCACCGGCACGCCGCCAAGCGCCTGCCATTGCTTGGGTTCCGCCCCGCCGGCGCGGGTGCCGCGCCCTGCCGCCACGATGATTGCCGCGGTTGTCATGCTGCCGTCCTCTGGGCGTGCGCAGTGGTCTTGCGCCGGGCTTTGCTGTAACCGACCGCCCGGAACCGGGCAAGATGCTGTGGCGGAGAGTCACAATCTCCTGCACATGGCGATGCACCGGGCATGTCTGCCCAAATAAGAGGCATACAAACATTTTGGCCGCGCCCGGGCAGCCCAGAGATTGCGATTCCTCTGGCAAGCGATTAGCTCGAACTTCAACGCACAAGGATTAGGCAGTTGTCCATTCAGGTGGCAAACCTCAGGCTCGACCCGCCGGTGATGCTGGCGCCGATGGCCGGCATCACCGATCTGCCGTTCCGGCGGCTGGTGGCGCGCTTCGGCGCGGGCCTCGTCGTGTCGGAAATGGTGGCAAGCGGCGAGATGCTGACCGCGCGGCCTTCGGTGCAGGCCAAGGCTCGGATCGACCTCGGCCTCGATGGCTCTGGCCTGACCTCGGTGCAGCTTGCGGGGCGAGAGCCGGGGCCGATGGCCGAGGCGGCGCGGCGGGTCGCGGACATGGGCGCGCAGATCATCGACATCAACATGGGCTGCCCGGCGAAGAAGGTGACCGGCGGCGCCTCGGGGTCCGCGCTGATGCGGGTGCCCGACCATGCGCTGCGGCTGATCGAGGCGGTGGTCAGCGCCGCGCCGGTGCCGGTGACGCTGAAGATGCGGCTTGGCTGGGACAGCGATTGCCTGAACGCCGCGGATCTTGCGCGCCGGGCCGAGGCGGCGGGGGTGCGGATGGTGGTGGTGCATGGCCGCACCCGGATGCAGTTCTACAAGGGCCGGGCCAATTGGGCGGCGATTGCCGCGGTGCGCGCGGCGGTGGCGATTCCGCTGGTGGCGAATGGCGATGTGACAGATGCGGCAAGCGCGTGGCAGGCGCTGGCGCAATCCGGCGCGGCAGGGGTGATGGTCGGCCGCGGGGCGCAGGGCGCGCCCTGGCGGCTGGCCGAGATCGCCCATGCCCTGCATGGCACCAAGGCGCCCGAGGTGCCCCATGGCGGCGCCCGCGCCGATCTGGTGGCCGAGCATTACGAGGCGATCCTGGGCTTCTACGGCCGCGACCTTGGCCTGCGCGTCGCGCGCAAGCACCTTGGCTGGTATGCGGATGTCGCGGGGGCCGAGCCCTCGTTGCGCGCCGCGCTGATGGTCGCGCCCGATCCGGCGGCGGCGCTTGCGCTGATCCGCAGCGGGTTCGCCGCGACCGATGCCGCAAGCGAGGCCGCTGCCCTTGGCGCCGAAGCGGAAAGGGCCGCCGCATGAAGAAGCGCGCCGCCCCCGACCTGCCCGCGCCCGGCACGATCTGGGCCTCGTTGCCGACTCCGGCGCTACTCTTGGATGCCCAGGACCGGGTGATCGCCATCAACCCGGCGGCAGAGGCGTTCCTCAACCTCTCCACCCGCTCGATGCAGGGCCAGCCGGTGCTGGACCGCCTCGCCATCGACGCGCCGCTGGAAGAGGTCTTCGCCCGCGCCCGCGCCAACCAGTCGGCGCTGTTCCTCAACGATGTCGATGTCGGCACCGGCGAGCGGGCACCGATGGTGTGCAACCTGCAGGTGGCCCCGCTGAACGACGATCCCGAAACGCTGCTGCTGACCATCGCCCCGCGCGAGCTGGCGGACCGGCTTGGCCGCTCGCAGAACGTGAAGTCCGCGGCGAAATCGGCGATCGGCATGGCCGAGATGCTGGCGCATGAGATCAAGAACCCGCTGGCCGGGATTTCCGGCGCGGCGCAGCTGATTTCCATGAATGCCAGCGCCGAGGACCGCGAGCTGACCGACCTCATCGTCGAGGAGACCCGCCGCATCGTGAAGCTGCTGGAGCAGGTGGAGCAGTTCGGCAACCTGCGCCCGCCCGAACAGCGCGCCGTCAACATCCATGACGTGCTGGACCGCGCCCGCCGCTCGTCGCTGGTCGGCTTCGCGGCGCATATGCAGATCGTCGAGGATTACGACCCCTCGCTGCCCTCCACGCTCGGCGATGGCGACCAGCTGCTGCAGGTGTTCCTCAACCTTCTGAAGAACGCTGCCGAGGCCTCGAAGGGCCAGCCGGGGGTGATCCGCATCCACACCTTCTATGACCTGTCGCTGCGCCTGCGCCGGCGCGACGGCACCGGCCGCGCCGTGCCGCTGCAGGTCGAGATCATCGACAACGGCCCCGGCATCCCGCCCGAGATCGCCGCCGAGATCTTCGAGCCCTTCGTGTCGGGGCGCGAGAACGGCACCGGGCTTGGCCTCGCGCTGGTGTCGAAGATCATCAACGACCACGGCGGCTGGATCAGCGTAGATTCCGTTCCCGGCAAGACCGTTTTCCGCATTTCGCTGCCCATCGCGCCAAAAGGCACCGATGGGGACGGCACAGAGACCCCGTAGGAGAGACTGACCCATGGACGGCACCGTTCTTGTCGCAGATGACGACCGCACGATCCGCACCGTGCTGACCCAGGCGCTGACCCGCGCCGGATGCAAGGTGCACGCGACCTCGTCGCTGATGACGCTGATGCGTTGGGTCGAGGAGGGGAAGGGCGATCTGGTCATTTCGGATGTGATCATGCCCGATGGCAACGGGCTGGAGGCGCTGCCGCGCATCGCCAAGGAGCGGCCCGGCCTGCCGGTGATCGTGATCTCGGCGCAGAACACCATCATGACCGCGATCCAGGCCGCCGAGGCCGAGGCCTATGACTACCTGCCCAAGCCCTTCGACCTGCCCGACCTGATGAAGCGCGCCGCCCGCGCGCTGGAGCAAAAGCGCCGCGCCGTCCCCGCCAAGCCCGCAGAGCCGCGGGCCGAGCCCGGCGACGATCTGCCGCTGGTGGGCCGCACCCCGGCGATGCAGGCGCTGTACCGGCTGGTGGCGCGGGTGATGAACACCGACCTCGCGGTGCTGATTACCGGCGAGAGCGGCACCGGCAAGTCGCTGATCGCCCGCGCGATCCATGACTTTTCCGACCGGCGCACGCTGCCCTTCGTGGTGGCGCAGGCGCAGGACCTGCAGGGCGCCGACGGCCCCTCGGCGCTGATCGCCCGGGCGCGGGGCGGCAGCCTGGTGTTCGATGAGGTCGGCGATTTCGACGACGAGGCGCAGGGCCGGATCGTGCGGCTGCTGGACACACTTGGCAGCAATGCGCCGCGGATCATGGCCACCAGCCAGATCGACCTTGGCCGGCGGATGGAGGGCGGCGGCTTCCGCCAGGACCTGTTCTACCGGCTCGGCGGCGTCACGCTTGCCGTGCCCTCGCTGCGCGAGCGGGTCGATGACATCCCGGCGCTGGCCGAGCATTTCCTGACCCGGGGCGAGCGCGAGGGCTTTGCCCTGCGCCGGCTCAGCGCCGACGCGATGGAGCTGATCCGCGCCTATAGCTGGCCGGGCAACGTGCGCCAGCTGGAAAACACCGTGCGCCGGCTGCTGGTCACCTCGCCCGAGGAAGAGATCGGCCGCTCCGAGGTCGAGGCGATCCTTGGCAATCAGCCGGCGATGGAGCCGATGAAGGGCGGCGGCGAGGGCGACCGACTGTCGGCCTCGGTCGCCAAGCACCTCAAGCGCTATTTCGACCTGCATGGCGGCGCGCTGCCGCCACCCGGGCTCTATGGCCGCATCCTGCGCGAGGTGGAGATGCCGCTGATCGAGATCGCGCTGGATGCCACCGCCGGCAACCAGGCCAAATGTGCCGACCTTCTGGGGATCAACCGCAATACCTTGCGCAAGAAGATCACCGAGCTGGATATCCGCGTGACACGCCGCCGGAAGTTGATGTAAAAGCGCCACAGCATCTGTGGCCCCGCAGCCAATGGCCTTGCCCCCGCGGCAGGGCCGCGGCCTCGCGCCAGGCGGCGCGGAGCAGAGGCGCGAAGCAGCAGCGTGGCGGCAGCATCATGACGGAAACAGCGTGACCGACGAGGAGCAGCCCGGCGAAAGCGCGGCGTCCGGCGCCGTGCCGGTGACGCCAGCCGCGGGAGCGCGGGCGCGCCGGCCCGCGCCCCCGGCTAAGGCCAGCTCGCGCCCCTCCTGGGAGCGGCTGGCGCGGCTGCGGCGGCTGAAGCGGGTGCAGAACCTTGCCACGCTGGGGCTGGTAATCCTCGGCCCGGTGCTGGCCTTCGCCACTTTCATGGCACTGGGGCCCTTCGAGCAGGGCGCATCCTCCTTCGGGCTGCGCGCCGTGATTCTCGCCGACATCGTCTATATCCTGCTGGTGGCAGGGCTGGTGTTTGCGCGGCTCGCGCGGATGGTTGCCGCCCGCCGCGCCCATTCGGCCGGCTCGCGCCTGCACCTGCGGCTGACCGGGGTCTTCGCCGGCATGGCGCTGGTGCCGACGATTCTTGTCGCGGTCTTTGCGGGGCTCACGGTGAATATCGGCCTCGAGGGCTGGTTCTCGGACCGGGTGCGCCAGGTGCTCGGCTCCTCGCTCGCCGCCGCCGAAGCCTACGAGGCCGAACACCGCACCGACCTTGTCACCGATGCCGAGGCGCTGGCGGGCTATCTCAACATCGCGCGGCAGGCGGCGTTCTTCCTGGCCGACAGCGACCTGCGCCAGCTGCTGACCCAGGGCCAGGCGCAGATCCAGCGTGGATTGCGCGAGGCCTATGTGATCGACGGCGGCGGCGAGATCCGGGCGCGGGGCGAGCGCAGCTATCTGTTCGACTATGAGCTCCCCGCCGCCGCCGACCTGACCGCCGCCGCGACCGGCGAGACGGTGGTTATCCAGGACTGGGACAGCAACGAGTTTCGCGCCCTGGTGCGGCTCGAGGCCTATGCCGACCGCTACCTCTATGTCTCGCGCAACGTCGATGGCGAGATCCTCAGCCTGCTGGACGAGACCCGCAAGACCGTGCAGCTCTATCGCCAGCTCGAGGCGGACCGGGGCCGGGTGCTGTTCGAGTTCTCGCTGCTCTACCTCGCCTTCGCGCTGATCCTGATCCTCGCCGCGGTCTGGCTGGGGCTGTGGTTCGCGGAACGGCTGTCGCGCCCGGTGGGCCGGCTGGCCGGGGCGGCGCAGCAGATCGGCGCCGGCAACCTCGATGTGCAGGTGCTGGAAGAGCGGGGCGATGACGAGATTGCGATGCTGGGGCGGATCTTCAACCAGATGACCCGGCAGCTGAAGGGCCAGCGCGGTGCGCTGATCGCCAGCCACCACCAGACCGAGGCGCGGCGGCGGCTGTTCGATTCGGTGCTGGGGTCGGTGACTTCGGGCGTTATCGGCCTTGATGCCGGCGGGCGGATCGACTTCCTGAACCGCTCGGCGATAAGGCTGCTGGCGCTCGACCCGGGTGTGCCGCATGAGGGGCCCTTGGGGGATACGGTGCCCGAGTTCGAGGGCCTGCTGGCGCGGCTGCGCGAAGGGCTTGGCGAGACGGTGCAGGAGGAGATCCGGCTCAGCCGCGAGGGCCGGCTGGAAAGCCTGCTGGTTCGCATGGCGATGCGCCGCGGCGCCGATGGCCGGCTGGAGGGCTATGTGGTCGCCTTCGACGACGTCACGGAACTCGTCAGCGCGCAGCGGATGGCGGCCTGGGGCGACGTGGCGCGGCGCATCGCGCATGAGATCAAGAACCCGCTGACCCCGATCCAGCTTTCGGCCGAGCGCATCCGCCGCAAGTTCGGCCGCACGATGGAGGAGGAGGATGCCGCCGCGCTCGACCAGATGGTCGATGTCATCGTGCGCCAGACCGGCGACCTGCGCCGCATCGTCGATGAATTCAGCCGCTTTGCCCGGATGCCGGAACCCGACCGGCGCGATCACGATCTGGCCAGGCTGATGCGCGATGCGGTGGCGCTGCAAGAAGGCGCGCTGCATGGCGCGGCGCTGGTGGCGGACCTGCCGCCGGGCCCGGTGATGGTGGAGCTGGACGCGACGATGATCGGGCAGGCGGTGACCAACCTTGTGAAGAACGCCGGGGAAGCCGTTGAAACCCTTGTGGAAAAGGGCGCGCCCGAAGGCTATGCGCCCGAGGTGCGGGTCAGCATGACCGAGACGCCCGAGCAGATCACGATCCGCATCATGGACAATGGCGCCGGCCTGCCTGCCGACCGGGCGCGGCTGTTCGAGCCTTACGTGACGACACGCGCCAAGGGCACCGGGCTTGGGCTTCCCATCGTCAAGAAGATCGTCGAGGAACATGGCGGCAGCCTGACGCTGACCGACGCGCCGCCGTTCACGCCGGGCGCCCATCGCGGCGCGCTGGCCGAGATTCGCCTGCCCCGCGCCAGGGCGCCGCGCGGCGTGCGCGATCCGCAGACTGCGCCTGAAACCCTTGCCCCCGATACGCCTGTTACAGAACCGGAGACGCAACCATGACCCCGAACCGCGACAGCAAGATGGGCGATATCCTGATCGTGGATGACGAGCGCGACATCCGCGAGCTGATCTCGGATATCCTGCGCGACGAGGGCTTCACCACCCGCCTTGCCGCCAATTCCGACGAATGCATGAGCCAGATCAACGCCGAGCCGCCGGCGCTGATGATCCTCGACATCTGGCTGAAGGACAGCCGGATGGACGGGATCGACATCCTCAAATCGGTCAAGCGCGACAACCCAGATGTGCCGGTGGTCATCATCTCGGGGCACGGCAATATCGAGATCGCCGTCGCCGCGATCAAGCAGGGCGCCTATGACTTCATCGAGAAGCCGTTCAACATCGACCAGCTGATGGTGGTCATCACCCGCGCGATGGAAACCAGCCGGCTGCGGCGCGAGAATGTCAGCCTGCGGCGGCGCGATGTGACCTCCTCCGAGATGATCGGCTCCTCGCCCGCCTTCCGCGGCCTCAAGGCGCAGCTCGACAAGGTCACGCGGTCGAATGGCCGGGTGATGCTGACCGGGCAGCCGGGCTCGGGCAAGGAAGTCGCGGCGCGCTACATCCATGTCAATTCCAACCGGGCCAGCGGGCCCTTCGTGTCGGTGTCTTCCGCCTCGGTGGAGCCGGAGCGGATGGAAGACGTGCTGTTCGGCCGCGAGTCCCCCGACCGCGGCGTGGAGAAGGGTCTGCTGGAGCAGGCCCATGGCGGCATCGTCTATTTCGACGAGGTGGCCGACATGCCGCCCGGCACCCAGTCCAAGATCCTGCGGGTGCTGGTGGAGCAACAATTCACCCGCGTCGGCGGGTCCGACAAGGTGCGCGTCGATCTGCGCGTCATCTCCTCCACCACCCGCGACCTGCCGGCCGAGATCGCCGCGGGGCGCTTCCGGCAAGAGCTGTTCGACCGGCTGAACGTGGTGCCGATCCCGGTGCCGCCGCTCAGCGAGCGGCGCGAGGACATCCCCGAGCTGGCCCGGCATTTCATCGCCATGTTCAACCGCAGCCAGGGCCTGCCGCTGCGGGCGCTGTCCGAGGAGGCCGAGGCGCTGATGCAGACGATGCACTGGCCCGGCAACGTGCGCCAGCTGCGCAACGTCATCGAACGGGCGCTGATCCTGGGCGAGGGGAACGGTCCGATCGAGGCGCGCGAGCTTCCGGGCCATGCGCCCGATCCGGGCAGCGAAGAGGGCCGCGTGGTGCTGGCCGGCGCGCTGGCGACGCTGCCGCTGCGCGAGGCGCGCGAGCTGTTCGAGCGCGAATACCTGCTGACCCAGATCAACCGCTTTGGCGGCAATATCAGCCGCACCGCCAGCTTCGTCGGCATGGAACGCTCGGCCCTGCACCGCAAGCTGAAGTCGCTGGGGGTGGTCACCACCTCCAAGGCCGGCGGGCGCATCGCGCATCTGGACGAGGAGGAGGAGGACGGCGGCGCGGAGTAGGGCGGGCAAAGGTCGAAGGCCGCCGCGGTTGACCTTTCCCAAGCCGCGCGCCATCACATGCAGCAGGCCATGCCCATCCGGGCGGCAGGAGTGACCGGCACATGAAGATCATCATCTGCGGCGCGGGCCAGGTCGGCTGGCAGATCGCGCGCCATCTGTCGGGCGAGAAGAACGACGTCACCGTGGTGGACAGCAACCCCGAGCTGGTGCGCCGCGCCGCCGACACGCTCGACGTGCAGGGGGTGGCGGGCTTTGCCTCCTACCCCGACGTGCTGGAGCGGGCCGGGGCGCGCGACGCCGACCTGATCATCGCCGCCACCCATTCGGATGAAGTGAACATGGTCACCTGCCAGGTGGCCCATTCCGTCTTCGGCATCACCCGCAAGATCGCGCGGGTGCGGGCGCAAAGCTATCTCGATGCCATCTATTCCGACCTCTACCGCACCGACCACCTGCCCATCGACGTGGTGATCTCGCCCGAGCGCGAGGTGGCCGAGGCGGCGCTGCAACGGCTTGCGGCCCCCGCCACCTTTGACACCGAGCATTTCATGGGCGGGCGGGTGCAGCTTCTGGGCATCGCGCTCGACGAGGATTGCCCGGTGCTGAACACCTCGCTGCGCCAGCTGACCGAGCTGTTTTCGACCCTGCGCGCCATCGTCGCCGGGGTGCGCCGCGAGGGCCGGCTGTTCGCGCCCGAGGCCGAGGACCAGCTTTATGCCGGGGACCAAGTCTATGTCTTCTCGCATGTCGAGGATACCAACCGCACGCTGGAGATCTTCGGCAAGTCCACCAAGAAGCAGGAGCGGATCGTGATCATCGGCGGCGGCAATGTCGGCCTCGCCGTCGCCCGCGCGCTGGAGCGGCGGACCGACCGCGTCCGTGCCAAGGTGATCGAGCGCGACCGGGCGCAGGCCGAACGCGCCGCCGATGCGCTGGAGCGGACCATCGTGCTGAACGGCGACGGGATGGACATGGACATCCTGCAAGAGGCCAATATCGACCGCGCCGATGCGGTGCTGGTGGTGACCGACGACGACAAGACCAACATCCTGGCCGCGGTGCGCGCCAAGCAGGCCGGCTGCCCGATGGCGATTGCGCTGGTCAACGACCCGACGCTGGTGCCGCTGATGGGGCCGCTCGACATCGACGCCTATATCAACCCGCGCGCCACCACCGTGTCCTCGATCCTGCGCCATATCCGGCATGGGCGGGTGCGCGAGATCTATTCCATCGGCGATGCCGAGGCCGAGGTGATCGAGGCGCAGGTGCTGTCCACCTCGCCGATTGCAGGACGGATGATCCGCGACATCGAGTTCCCCGAGGGCGTGCTGGTCGGCGCGCTGCTGAAGGGCGAGAAGGTGGTGAAACCGCTTGGCGATACCAAGGTCGAGGAAGGCAATGTCATCCTTCTCTTCGTGATGGCGGGCGACGTGCCGGAGGTCGAGCGGCTGCTGCAAGTCTCGATCGACTTCTTCTAGGCCATGGGCAAGCTTCTGGAACTGCCGCTGCTGGTCATCCTGATGGGGGTGGGGGCGCTGGCGATGCTGGTGCCGGCGCTGCACGCCTGGGCGATCCGCGACTGGGACGTGGCGCGCGCCTTCCTGTTTCCGGCGCTGCTGTTCCTGGTGCTGACGGCGCTGATCGGCATCGCCTCGGCGGCGCGGCGCCCGACCAATCCGGCGCGCAGCCACCTGCTGGCGATGCTGGGGGCCTTCGTGCTGCTGCCCTTGATGCTGGCGGTGCCGATGAACGAGGCGGTGCGCGATACCGAGTATTTCAACGCCTGGTGGGAAATGGTCTCGTCGCTGACCACCACCGGTGCCACGCTGTTCGAGCCGGGGCGGCTGCCCCCTTCCGTGCATCTGTGGCGGGCGCTGGTCGGCTGGCTCGGCGGGTTCTTCATGCTGGTGGCGGGGGTTGCGGTGCTGGCGCCGATGAACCTTGGCGGCTTCGAGGTGACGGGCGATGGCGGCTCTGCCGGGGCCGCGGCACCCGGTGGCGGATCGGCACGCGCGGCGGGGCAGGGGCAGCCGGGGCCATCGGTGCGCCGGCCGGGGCGGGCGCTGCGGTCGAGCCAGACCGGCGACCGGCTGGTGCGGCACACGCTGGCGCTGATGCCGGTCTATGGCTCGCTGACGCTGGCGCTGTGGGCGGCGCTGCTGATTGCCGGCGATCCGGCGCTGGTCGCGGCCTGTCACGCGATGGCGGTGCTGTCCACCTCGGGCATCTCGCCGGTGAACGGGCTGGCGGGGGCGGGCTCGGGCTTTGTCGGTGAAGGGCTGGTCTTCCTCTTTCTGCTGCTGGCGCTGTCGCGGCACCTGATGCCGGCGATCGGCGCCCGCTGGAGCCCGGCGCCGCTGGCCCGCGATCCCGAGATCGGGATGGGCCTGGCGCTGATGGCGGCGGTGCCGGCGGTGCTGTTCCTGCGCCACTGGATCGGCGCGGTCGAGGTCAACGATGTCGAGGACATCCCCGCCGCGGCCGAGGCCGCCTGGGGCGCGATCTTCACCGTGCTGTCCTTCCTCACCACCACCGGCTTTGAATCCGCCGGCTGGGAGGATGCGCGATTCTGGTCGGGCCTGCCCGCGCCGGGACTGGTGCTGGCGGGCCTCGCCATCATCGGCGGCGGCGTCGCCACCACGGCGGGCGGGGTCAAGCTGCTGCGGGTCTATGCGCTTTACCGCCACGGCGAGCGCGAGCTGCAAAAGCTGGTGCATCCCAATTCGGTCGGCGGCGGCGGGGCGGCGGCGCGGCGGATGCGGCGGCAGGGCGCGCAGGTGGCCTGGGTGTTCTTCGCGCTGTTTGCCATGTCGATCGCGGTGACGATGCTGGCGCTGACGCTGGCCGGGCTCGGCTTTTCACCCGCCACGGTGCTGACCATCGCCGCGCTGTCGAACACCGGCCCGCTGGCGGCCGTCGCGGCCGAGGTGCCGCTGGCCTGGGCGGCGCTTGGCGCGGCGGCGAAGATGATCCTCGCGGCAGCGATGGTGCTGGGGCGGCTGGAGACGCTGGCGATCATCGCGCTGCTCAACCCCGAGATGTGGCGGGGCTGAGCGCCTGCCCCCCAACTGCGGCGCGCAAACTGCGGCGCGGAAGCAGCAGCGAATGCTGCATCTGCGGCAACTTGGCCACATCTGGTCATTTTCGGGTGGAAACTGCCGGAAAGCCGCACCATACTTCGTCTGTACCAGGCTTGTGCGGCGGTTGCCGCAGCCCGGGGGGCAAGACGCGCGACGGAAACCCAAGGCAAAAAAGGCAAAACAAGAATGGCCGCCGACAAACAGAACCTGCAGGACGCCTTCCTCAACCATGTCCGCAAGACCAAGGTCCCGGTGACGATCTTTCTGATCAACGGTGTCAAACTGCAGGGTGTCATCACCTGGTTCGACAATTTCTGTGTGCTCCTTCGCCGGGATGGCCAGTCGCAACTGGTCTACAAGCACGCCATTTCCACGATCATGCCGGGCCAGGCGATCTCGCTGTACGAGGGTGAAGACTGACCGATCCAAACATCGTCAAGGACCGGCCCACACGGGCCTTTGTCCTGCATCCGGACATGAAGTCCGGTCCCGGCCATGTGCGGTCCCGGCGCGAGCCGGAGCTTGCGCTGGCCGAAGCCGTTGCGCTGGCCATCGCGCTGCCCGACCTCGAAGTGGTCGGCGCCGAGGTGGTGCGCCTGCCGCGGGCGCAGCCGGGCCTGCTGTTCGGCACCGGCAAGGTCGATGAGCTGAAGGCGCGCATGGCCGAGGCCGAGGTCGATCTCGTGCTGGTCGATGGCCCCGTCAGCCCGGTGCAGCAGCGCAACCTGGAAAAGGCCTGGAAGGTCAAGCTGCTGGACCGCACCGGGCTGATCCTCGAGATCTTCGCCGACCGCGCCCGCACCCGCGAGGGCGTGTTGCAGGTCGAACTGGCCGCGCTGAACTATCAGCGCACGCGGCTGGTGCGCGCCTGGACCCACCTTGAACGCCAGCGCGGCGGGCTCGGCTTTGTCGGCGGCCCCGGCGAGACCCAGATCGAGGCTGACCGCCGTGCCATTGATGAAGAGGTCGTGAAGATCCGCCGCCAGCTTGGCAAGGTGGTGCGCACCCGCGAGCTGCACCGCGCCGCGCGCCGCAAGGTGCCGTTCCCGGTGGTGGCGCTGGTCGGCTATACCAACGCCGGCAAGTCGACGCTGTTCAACAAGATGACCGGCGCCGAGGTGCTGGCCAAGGACATGCTGTTCGCCACGCTCGATCCCACGATGCGCGGCCTCGTGCTGCCCTCGGGCAAGAAGGTGATCCTGTCCGACACGGTGGGCTTCATCAGTGACCTGCCGACGCAGCTGGTCGCCGCCTTCCGCGCCACGCTGGAGGAGGTGCTGGAGGCGGACCTGATCCTGCACGTCCGCGACATCGCCCATCCCGAGACGGAAGAGCAGGCCGCCGATGTCGGCGAGATCCTCGAAAGCCTGGGGGTGGACGAGGATGTGCCGATGTTCGAGGTCTGGAACAAGATCGACATGCTCGGCCCCGACACCCGCGCCGCGCTGCTGGCGACCGATGCCCGCACGCCGGGGGTCCATGCGGTTTCGGCGCTGACCGGCGACGGGCTGGATGCGCTGCTGGCCGCCATCGGCTCGGTGCTGGACGAGGAGCGGACCGAGGCGGTGCTGCACCTTGGCTTCGAGGAGGGCCGCGCCCGCGCCTACCTGCACCGCGAGAATGTGGTGCTGGAGGAGACAGAGCTGGAGACCGGCCACCGCATCCATGTGCGCTGGACCGCGCGGCAGCGCGCCGCCTATGAGGCGATCCCGGGCTGACGCGGTCGGGGGGCATCTACCCCGTTCTCTCGCAAGGGCCGTTGCAGGATCGTCGCGGGGCCCCGCCATCTGCGGGGCCTTCGCTGTGCGCAGTTGACGCGGCTCAAATTTGCGTTATGTGCAGCGCACGCCGCCTGTAAGGGCAGGGGCGTGTATCGGTGACCGGGCCCCTCTGGCGAGAGTTTGCGGCGCTCTCGTGATGTCGGCGCCACCTGTGATGCAAAGCCGACGGAACCCTGTTTCATGATACTGACTTTCTTGCGCGATCCGCGCAGTGCCGGCACCCGGGCCACGGGGGCACGGGCATGAGCGCGCAACCCATCACCCACAGCTCCACCCTCGGCTATTTCAAATGGGCCTTCATCGTCACGGTCATCGGGCTCGGGCTCGGCCTCTGGCTGGGCTTTGCCTCCGAGCATACCGTCGGCGGCGCGCTGAAGGTGTTCTTCATCGTCTGCGTTCTGGCGGTGCTGGAAATCTCGCTGTCCTTCGACAACGCCATCGTCAACGCCAACAAGCTCAAGGAAATGACGCCGGTCTGGCAGCAGCGCTTCCTGACCTGGGGCATCCTGATCGCCGTGTTCGGGATGCGCATCCTGTTCCCGGTGCTGATCGTGGTGATCGCCGCCAAGATCGGCCCCTGGCAGGCCGTCGTGCTGGCCGCCTCGCAGCCCGGGGAATATGCCCGGATCATGCATGACGCGCATCTGCCGATCGCGGCCTTTGGCGGCACCTTCCTGATGATGGTGGCGCTGAACTTCTTCTTCGACCACGAGAAGGACATCCACTGGGTCGCCTCGCTGGAAGACTGGGCCTCGCGCTACTCCTCGATCCGCGGCATCGAGATCGCGGTGGTGCTGGTCATCATGCTGGTCTTCTCGCGGCTGGTGCCGGCCGAGTCCGCCAATGTCTTCGTCAGCTCGGCGATCTGGGGCCTGCTGACCTTCCTGCTGGTCGAGGTCTTGGGCGGCATCCTCGACAAGAACGAAGAGGCGATGGCGGGCGCGGCTCGGGGCGGGCTTGGGGCGTTCCTTTATCTGGAAGTGCTCGACGCCAGCTTCTCCTTCGACGGGGTGATCGGCGCCTTCGCGCTGAGCCAGAACCTGTTCGTCATCGCCATCGGCCTTGGCATCGGCGCGATGTATGTCCGCTCGATGACCATCATGCTGGTGGAAAAGGGCACGCTCGCCCAGTACCGCTACCTGGAGCACGGGGCCTTCTACGCGATCCTGATCCTGTCGGTGATCATGTATGTGCAGACGATCTACCACGTGCCCGAGGTGATCACCGGGCTTGGCGGCGCGGCGCTGATCGGCATCGCGCTGTGGTCGTCGATGCGCTGGAACCGCGAGAACCCGGAGGGCGCCGAGGGGTAATCGTCGGCAAGGCGACAGACAGGATGGCCGCCCCCGAGGGGGCGGCCATTTTTGTCTGGGGACGATCGGGATGTCGGGCGGGAAGGCGCTGGCCGGGCCCTTTGGGGGCCCGTCCGGTGCAAGATGATGGGGCGGGGTGTGGCGAAGGCGATGGCCTTCGCCAAGGCGAGCGGCGCGGCGAAACGGCTGCTGCTGTTGCACCATCACGCTTTCGTTGGTAAGGTCTGTTTGCGACATCGCTGTCGTATTCGGCGGATCGCGCCGGCTTGCGGGAGGACGGGCACTCGTCTGCCCCGCGTCGCTCCTGCCCATGGCACCGCTGCAATACCGACCAGAACCCAAAGGATTTTCATGACAGATCAAGGCTTTCCAGAGCCCATCCCGAGCCCCATCGACACCGAGTATGAGCTGGGACAGGACAATGTCAGCGGCAGCCTCGGCCCGATCGGGTTCGACGTGCACAACCCGGTCTTTGCTGTCTCGGGCCTGGCGGTGGTGGCCTTCGTCTTCTACACGCTGGCGCTGCCCGAGCAGGCCGATGCGCTGTTCGAGGCGCTGTTTGCTGGCGTCACCACCCGCTTCGACTGGTTCTTCCTGACCGCTGCCAACATCTTCGTGATCTTCTGCCTGGCGCTTATCGTCTCGCCCTGGGGCAAGATCCGCCTTGGCGGGCCGGACGCGACGCCCGATTTCGGCTATGTCGGCTGGTTCGCCATGCTGTTCGCCGCCGGCATGGGCATCGGGCTGATGTTCTATGGCGTGTCCGAGCCGCTTGGCCATTTCACCTCGTCCTTCGGGGGCGTCATCACGGGCGAGGATGGCTTGCGCACCGACTGGGCGCCGCTTGGCGGAGCCGAGGGCGATGCCGAGGCCTCGATGCGGCTGGGGATGGCGGCGACGATCTTCCACTGGGGCCTGCATCCCTGGGCGATCTATGCCGTCGTCGGCCTCGCGCTGGCGCTGTTCAGCTACAACAAGGGCCTGCCGCTGACCATCCGCTCTGCCTTCTACCCGCTGCTGGGGGACCGCGTCTGGGGCTGGCCGGGGCATGTGATCGACATCCTTGCGGTGTTCGCCACGCTGTTCGGCCTTGCCACTTCGCTTGGCTTTGGCGCGACGCAGGCCAATGCGGGCCTCAACGCCGTGTTCGGGCTGCCCATCGGCCCGGTGGCCGAGGTGCTGCTGATCTCGGGCATCACCGCCATCGCGCTGGTCTCGGTGCTGCGCGGGCTGGAGGGGGGCGTCAAGCGCCTGTCCGAGATCAACATGGGCCTTGCCATCCTCCTTGTGCTGTTCGTGCTGCTGACCGGGCCGACGCTGGCGCTGCTGGCGGGGTTCTTCGACAGCCTTGGCGCCTATCTCGTCTATCTGCCGGCGCTGTCGAACCCGGTGGGCCGCACCGATACCAACTTCGTGCAGGGCTGGACCGCCTTCTACTGGGCCTGGTGGATCAGCTGGTCGCCCTTCGTGGGCATGTTCATCGCCCGCGTCAGCCGCGGCCGCACGGTGCGCGAGTTCCTGATCTCGGTGCTGCTGATCCCCAGCCTGGTCTGCGTGCTGTGGATGAGCGTCTTTGGCGGCGCGGCGCTGCAGCAGGTGGTGGCGGATGGCTACACCGCGGCGCAGGAGGCCGACCTGCCGGTGCAGCTGTTCAAGATGCTGGAGGAGCTGCCCTTGGCGGGGCTGACCTCGATCATCGGCATCGTGCTGGTGGTGGTGTTCTTCGTCACCTCCTCGGATTCGGGCAGCCTGGTGATCGACACCATCACCTCGGGCGGCAAGGTCGATGCCCCCGCGGCGCAGCGGGTGTTCTGGGCTTGTTTCGAGGGCGCGGTGGCCATCGTGCTGCTGCTTGGCGGCGGGCTGGCGGCGCTGCAGTCCATGGTGATCTCTACCGGGCTCCCGTTCACGCTGGTGCTGCTGGCGCTGTGCTACACCATCGTGCAGGGGCTGCGCTCGGAACTGGACGCGCCCGCAAAGCTGGCCTGAGCTTGCCAATCCGCAGGACAGCGGTCTAGGTTTCGTCCCAACATCGGGCCCTGCGTCAGCGGGGCCCTTTTCGCGCGGCCCCGTCTCAGGCGGGGCCCCGTTCACGTTGCAAGGGGACCACCATGACCGTGCTTGATACCGATTTCGTCCGCGCCCAGTTTCCGGCCTTTGCCGAGCCCTCGCTGGCCGGCCTCGCGTTCTTCGAGAATGCGGGGGGCAGCTATGCCTGCGCCCCGGTGATCGACCGGCTGACGCGGTTCTACCGCGAGAGGAAAGTGCAGCCCTATGCGCCCTATTCCCCCTCGACCCTTGGCGGCGCCGAGATGGACGAGGCCCGCGCCCGGATGGCGGCGATGCTGGGGGTGGAGACGGAGGAGGTGAGCTTCGGCCCCTCGACCACCGCCAATACCTATGTGCTGGCGCAGGCCTTCCTGCGCGGGCTGGAGCCGGGGGCGGCGATCGTGGTGACCAATCAGGACCATGAGGCGAACAGCGGCCCCTGGCGGCGGCTGGGGGAGGAAGGGATCGAGGTCCGCGAGTGGCAGATCGACCCCGAGACCGGGCATCTGGACCCGGCCGCGCTGGCGCCGCTGCTGGCCGACGGGCGGGTGCGGCTGGTCTGTTTCCCGCATTGCTCGAACGTCGTGGCCGAGATCAACCCGGTGGCCGAGATCGTGGCCATGGCCCATGAAGCGGGCGCCTTTGCCTGCGTGGACGGGGTCAGCTATGCGCCGCACGGGCTGCCCGATGTGGGGGCGCTCGGGGCGGACATCTACCTGTTCTCGGCCTACAAGGTTTACGGCCCGCATCAGGGCATCATGGTGATCCGCCGCGAGCTCGGGTTCAAGCTGCCGAACCAGGGCCACTATTTCAACGGCGATGCGCTTTACAAACGCTTCACCCCCGCCGGGCCGGACCATGCCCAGATCGCCGCCTGCGCCGGGATCGTGGATTATTTCGACGCGCTGCACGCCCACCACTTCGCGCCCGAGCCCGATGCCGCCCGCCGCGGCGCTGCGGTGCATGACCTGATCCGCGCCCATGAGGCGGCGCTGCTGCAACCGCTGCTGGACCATCTGGCGGCGCGCAACGATCTGCGGCTGATCGGCCCGAGGGATGCCACGCGCCGCGCGCCGACCGTCGCCATTGCGCTGGACCGCCCGGCGGGGCCGGTGGCGGAGGCGCTGGCGCAGCACGGGATCGGCTGCGGGGCGGGGGATTTCTACGCGGTGCGGCCGCTGACGGCGATGGGGGTGGATCTGGAGCGGGGGGTGCTGCGGCTGTCCTTCGTGCATTACACGACGGCGGAAGAGGTCTCGCGGGTTGTAACGGCGTTGGACGCGGTGCTGTAGGAAGCGGGGGAGCGCCGCTCCCCCGCACCCCCTCGCTCAAGGAGGGGTTTTCCACCCCTCCTTGAGAAACCTCCCCGAGGATATTTGGGAAAGGCAAAGGGTGAGGGAGTGATCCGCGGGCGGGCGTGGCGCGTAAGCCCTTGGCGTGCCTTGAGGATGACCATGACCGATGCCCCCCTGATCCTGTGGATCCGCCGTGATCTGCGGCTGGCCGACCATCCTGCGCTGGGGCAAGCCGCGGCGAGCGGGCGGGCGGTGATCCCGGTCTTCGTGCTCGATGAGGTGGCCGAGGGCTATGGTGCGGCGCCGAAATGGCGGCTGGGGGAGGGGCTTGGCGCCTATGCACGGGCGCTGGAGGGGATTGGCAGCCGGCTGGTCCTGCGGCGCGGGCCGGCGCTGGCGGTGCTTCGGGCGCTGGTGGCCGAGACCGGGGCGGGGGCGGTCTGGTGGCAGCGCGCCTATGACCCGGCGGCGGTGGCGCGCGATACCGGCGTGAAGGCGGCGCTGAAGGCGGAGGGGGTGGAGGCGCGCAGCTTTGCCGGCGCGCTGCTGTTCGAGCCCTGGGAGGTGGCGACGGGGCAGGGCGGGTTCTACAAGGTCTATACCCCGTTCTGGAAGGCGGTGAAGGGGCGGGGTGTGGCCGCGGCCGCGGCCTCGCCCAAGGCGCTGCGCGCGCCCGAGGCGTGGCCTGCCAGCGACCGTCTGGACGACTGGGCGCTTGGCGCGGCGATGCGGCGCGGGGCGGGGATCGTCGCCAAGCACGCCCATGTCGGCGAGGCGAAGGCGCTGGACCGGCTGCATGGGTTTCTGGACGCGCGGGTGCAGGACTACCGCGAGGCGCGGGATTTTCCGGGGCGCGCGGCGACATCCGGCCTGTCCGAGAACCTGACCTGGGGCGAGATCGGGCCGCGGACCATCTGGCATGGCGGGGTGCGGGCGCTGCAGGAGGGCGCGGCGGGGGCGGAGCATTTCCTCAAGGAGCTGGTCTGGCGCGAGTTCGCCGCGCATCTGATGCACCACACGCCCGAACTTGCCAGCCAGAACTGGCGCGAGGGCTGGGACGCCTTCCCCTGGCGCGGCGACAGCGAGGCGGCGGAACGCTGGCGGCGCGGCATGACCGGCGAGCCCTTCGTCGATGCGGCGATGCGCGAGATGTATGTGACCGGCACCATGCACAACCGCGCAAGGATGATCGCGGCGAGCTACCTGACCAAGCACCTCTTGACCGACTGGCGGCTGGGGCTGGCCTGGTTCCAGGACTGCCTGATCGACTGGGACCCGGCCTCGAACGCGATGGGCTGGCAATGGGTGGCAGGCTCGGGCCCCGATGCCGCGCCCTATTTCCGCGTGTTCAACCCGGCCGGGCAGGCGGAGAAGTTCGACGCGGACGGCGCCTATCGTCGCCGCTGGATCGCCGAGGGGCAGGTGCGGCCGCCGCAGACGGCGCTCGATTTCTTCGACGCCTGCCCGCGGGCCTGGGGGCTGAGCCCGGAGCAGCGCTATCCGAAGCCGGTGATCTCGCTGGCCGAGGGGCGCGAGCGGGCGCTGGCGGCCTATGCCGGGCGCGATCGGTGACAGTGCAATTGCAACGCGCGGGTAACGGGCTAGACTGACCCGTGCAGGGGGAAACATGGACACTTTGACGACCACGGCCGGGCAGACCGGCCTGCCGCGCTATTTCTCGCATGTGTTCGACGCCGCGACCCGGATGGCTCGCGGGCGGCTCGACTTCGTGCTGCCCGATGGCCGGGTGTTCCGCGCGACGGGCGCCGCGCCGGGGCCGGTGGCGACGCTGTGCGTGCATGACGCCGAGATCTTCGCGCGGCTGGTGCGCGAGGGCGATCTGGGGTTCTGCGAGGCCTATCTCGACGGCGCCTGGTCGAGCCCCGACCTGATGGCCTTCATGGACCTGCTGCACGCGGGCAATGACGAGATCTATGACGGCTTCCCGGGGATGCGGCTGGTGCGCGCCTTCGAGGGGCTGCGCCACTGGCTGCGCCGCAATACCCGCGCGCAGGCCCGCAAGAACATCGAGGCGCATTACGATCTGGGCAATGATTTCTACCGGCTGTGGCTCGATGACAGCATGACCTATTCCTCGGCGCTGTTCGCCAGCGGGCAGGAGAGCCTCGAGGCGGGGCAGCGGGCGAAATACGAAAGCCTCGTGAACCGCATGGACGTGCAGCCCGGCGAGCATGTGCTGGAGATCGGCTGCGGCTGGGGCGGCTTTGCCGAATATGCGGCGGGCGAGAGGGGGCTGCGCGTCACCGGGCTGACCATCTCGAAGGCGCAGCATGACTATGCCGTGGCGCGCATCGCGCGGGCCGGGCTGTCGGACCGGGTGGAGATCAAGCTGCAGGATTACCGCGACGAGGCCGGGCAATATGACGGCGTCGGCAGTATCGAGATGTTCGAGGCGGTGGGCGAGAAATACTGGCCGGTCTATTTCGACCGGTTGCGCGGCGCGCTGAAGCCGGGGCGGGCGGCCTGCCTGCAGATCATCACCGTCGAGGACCGCCGCTTCGAGATCTATCGCCGCGGCGTCGATTTCATCCAGAAGCACATCTTCCCGGGCGGGATGCTGCCCTCGCCATCCGTGCTGCGCCGCGAGGTGGAGCGCGCGGGGCTGTCGGTCGCGGGCAGCGTCGAGTTCGGGCAAAGCTACAGCCAGACGCTGCGCCGCTGGCATGACACGTTCAATGCGCGGTGGGACGAGGTGGCGGGGCTTGGCTTCGATGACCGCTTCCGCCGCATGTGGAACCTCTATCTCGCCTCTTGCGCCGGGGCGTTTCAGGGCGGAAACTGCGACGTGACCCAGATCACCGTCAGAAGGCCCGCAAGCTGAGATGCCCACCGCCGCAAAGCTTGTCGCCGCGTTCTGCCTTGCGCTGCTTGGCGTGTTCGGCTCCTGGGCGGTGACGCCGCATCTGCCCGAAAGCACGACCCCCGGATCGCTTTGGGCGATCGCGGGAGGCGCCGGGCTGCTGGCCGGATGGCGCTCGCTGGGGCCCGATGCGCGCGGGCCCCTGGGCCGGGCGATCTCGGCCGGGCTGCGGGCAACGGCGATCATGGTGGTGATCGTGCTGTTCATCGTGTCCTTCATCGAGATGATCCAGCGCTCGCTTCAGAAGCATTACGACGGGCCGGTGCACGCTTTGCAGAGCATGTTCGGGCTGATGCTCGACAATGCCATGCTGCTGTTGCATCCCGATGTCGCCGGCCTGTTACTGGTCGGCGGGATGCTGGCCGGGGGGCTGGTGCACCGGACCGCCCGAAGCTGGAGATAGCAAGACCGATGAGCGCGATGTTCTTTTACGGCACCCTGTGCCATGCGCCCCTGCGCGCCGCCGTGCTGGGGCGCGAGGCGCCGGTGCGGCCCGCTACCTTGGCGGGCCATGCGGTGCGGCTGGCGGCGGAGCAGGATTTCCCGATGCTGGTGGCAGAGCCGGGATCTGTCGTGCAGGGGGTGCTGGCCGAGGGGCTGACCGAGGCGGACCGGGCGCGGCTGGCCTTCTACGAGGGCGGCTTCGCCTTTGTCACGCGCGAGGTGATGGTCGAGGCCGGCGGGCAGGTCGCCACCGCCGTGTTCTGGCCCGAGGAGGGGCGCTGGCAGCCCGACGGCCCCTGGGATTTCGCCGGCTGGCTGGAGCGTTGGGGCGATACGGTGACCGAGGCGGCGGGCGATTTCATGGCGCTTTATGGTCATGCCGATGCGGCTGCCGTGCTGGCGCGCTATCCGCAGATGCTGGTGCGCGGCGGCGCGCGGGTGCGGGCGCGGCAGGTCAAGCCGACGGAGCAGCGCCGCAGCGCCGGCCCGGGCGACGTGCAGGTGGCAGCCTTCCGCCAGCCTTATGCGCGCTTCTTCTCGGTCGAGGAGCATGACATCTCGTGGCGGCGCTTCGACGGGCAGATGACCGCGCCGGTGACGCGCGCCACCTTCGTCTCGGCCGATGCGGTGGTGGTGCTGCCCTATGACCCGGTCCGCGACCGGGTGCTGGTGGTGGAACAGTTCCGCATGGGGCCTTTCGTGCGCGGCGATGCGCAGCCCTGGCTGCTGGAGCCGGTGGCGGGGCGCATCGACGGCGGCGAGACGCCCGAGGCTTGCGCCCTGCGCGAGACCGAGGAAGAGGCGGGGCTGACCCTGCGCGCGCTGGTGGCCGGGCCAAGCTGCTACGCCTCGCCGGGGGCGAAGACCGAATACCTCTATACCTTCGTCGGGCTGGTGGACCTGCCCGATGGCAGCGGCGGCATCGGCGGGCTGGAGCTGGAGACCGAGGATATCCGTGGCCATGTGCTGCCCTTCGAGCAGCTGCTGGCGCTGATCGACAGCGGCGAGGTCGATCTCGCACCGCTGATCGTGCTGGCCTATTGGCTCGACCGCCAGCGCCCGCGCCTGCGCGCCGAGGCTGCCGAGGCGCTGCGGGCGGCGGAGTAAGTCCGATCTGCCGTGACGCCGGCCTTCCAGAATTTCGGCCGTCGACGAAATTCTGATGTGCCCGCCCCCCCTTGGCGGGCACATGCATGTGCCCACCGGGGCGGTCCCATCAGAATTTGGCACCCTCCGGACCAAGCTTCACCCCCCTTGCCCTGCGGCTTGCGCCTTCGGGCAGCCGGCGCGGGTGACTTGCCACAGGCAAGTCCCCTGATCGCGCCGGGGAGCCCGGTGTCGCGCCCGTGACCACGACCGGGCTTGAGGCGCAGCCGGCCCCGGCATAGAAAGGGCAGACCGCACAGGGAGACTTTGTCATGCGCATCTGTCCCGATCTGGCCGCGACGGTCGGTCATACCCCGCTGATCCGCCTCAAGAAGGCCAGCGAGATCACCGGCTGCGAGATCCTGGGCAAGGCCGAGTTCATGAACCCCGGCCAGTCGGTCAAGGACCGCGCCGCGCTGTTCATCATCCGCGATGCGGTGGCGCGCGGCCTGCTGCAGCCCGGCGGCACCATCGTCGAGGGCACGGCGGGCAATACCGGCATCGGGCTGGCGCTGGTCGGCGCCAGCATGGGGTTCCGCACCGTGATCGTGATCCCGGAAACCCAGAGCCAGGAAAAGAAGGACATGCTGCGCCTTGCCGGCGCCGAGCTGGTGCAGGTGCCCGCCGCGCCCTATTCCAACCCCAACAATTATGTCCGCTATTCCGGCCGCCTTGCCGAGGCGCTGGCGAAGACCGAGCCCCGCGGCGCGATCTGGGCCAACCAGTTCGACAATGTGGCGAACCGGCAGGCGCATGTGGAAACCACGGGCCCCGAGATCTGGGACCAGACCGGCGGTAAGGTCGATGGCTTCATCTGCGCCGTCGGCTCGGGCGGCACCCTTGCCGGCGTGGCGATGGCGCTGCAGCCGAAGGGCGTGAAGGTCGCGCTGGCCGATCCCGAGGGCGCGGCGCTGCACAGCTACTACACCACCGGAGAGCTGAAATCCGAAGGCTCGTCGATCACCGAGGGCATCGGCCAGGGCCGGATCACCGCCAACCTCGAAGGGCTGACCCCGGACATGAGCTTCCGCATCCCCGATGCCGAGGCGCTGCCGGTGGTCTTCGATCTGCTGTGGCAGGAGGGGCTGTGCCTTGGCGGCTCGTCCGGCATCAACATTGCCGGCGCGGTGCGGATGGCGCAGGAGATGGGGCCGGGTCGCACCATCGTCACCGTGCTCTGCGACTACGGCACCCGCTACCAGTCCAAGCTGTTCAACCCCGAGTTCCTCAAGGCCAAGGGCCTGCCGGTGCCGCATTGGCTCGACCGCGCCCCGGCCGACCTGCCCGAGGTCTATGAGGGGTGAGGGGCTGCATCGCTGGCCGCCTGAAGGGTCTTGCGCTGGCGCTGCTGCTGGCGCTTGCGCTGCCGGTGCTGCCCGGCATCCTGGCACCCGGAGCGGCACCCGGCGCCGCATGGGCGCAGACCGCCGACGCGCCTGACTACGAGGCCTGGGAAGCGGTCGCCCGCCGCGCCGAGGAGGCACTGGCCGCCGGGCGCGCCTCGGACCGCGCCATCGAGGCGCTGCGGGCCGAGATCGTCGCCTGGCGCGACCGCTTTCTGGCCGCGCAGAACGTCGACAGCCTGCGCCTGAACACCCTGCGCAGCCAGATCGAGGCGCTTGGCCCGGCGCCCGCCGAAGGCGCCAGCGAGCCCGCCGACATCGCCGCCCGCCGCGCCGACCTGATCGCACAGGTCGCGCAGCTGCAGGCGCCCGGCATCGCCGCGGTCGAGGCCTATAGCCGCGCCGACGGCATCGTGCGCGAGATCGACCGGCTGCTGCGCGACCGCCAGGCCGAGGCGCTGCTGGCGACCGAACCGGCGCCGCTCAATCCGGCCAACTGGCCCGCCGCCGTCGCGGGCGGGCGCGCCGCCCTTGCCGATATCGGCGATGACCTGACCGTCGCCTGGATCAGCGCGCGCAACCGCGCCACGCTGAAGGGCAACCTGCCGGTGATCGGGCTGCTGCTGGTTGCGGCGGCGGTGCTGCTGTGGCGGGGCGGAGTCTGGATCGCCTGGCTGACGCGGCGGCTGCGCTGGTCGGCCCGCCCGCGCAGCCAGCGGCTGGCCGAGGTGGCGGTGTCCTTCGGGCAGATCCTGCTGCCGGTGGCCGGCACCGTGCTGATCTCGCTGGCCCTTGCCGCGACCGGGATGCTGGAGACCGGGGGCGGCGGCGGCATCGCCGCGCTGCCGGTGCTGGCGGCGCCGCTCTTCGTTGCGCGCTGGCTGGGGGGCTGGGTCTTCCCCGCCGCGCCCGACCATGTCCCGCAATTCGCCCTGCCGCCCGAACGCCAGCGCGAGGGCCGGCTGCATGTGACGGTGCTGGGGTTGCTGCTCGCGCTCGAGCTGTGGCGCCAGGTGCTTCTGGGCGATGCGGCGCCGCAGACCCAGGCGCTGGTTTCCTTCCTGTTGCAGGCGGCGGCGGGGGCCTCGCTGTTCCGGCTCGGGCAGCTGATGCGGGCCCATGCCCGGACCGAGGCGGCCGATGTCGCGGCGCGCGGCACGCGGGCGCAGATCATCGGGCTGATCGGCGGGCTGACCGCCGGCGTCGCGGTGGCGGGGCCGCTTCTGGGCGGGGTCGGCTATGTCGAGGCGGGCAACCAGCTGACCTGGTCCACCACCGTCTCGCTGGGGTTGCTGGGGCTCACGCTGCTGCTGCAGCGGGTGGCGACCGATATCTACGGCCTCGTGACCGGCGACGAGCGCGCCGAGGAGGCGCTGGTGCCGGTGCTGGCCGGGTTCTTCCTGCTGCTGGCGGCGCTGCCGGTGCTGGCGCTGGTCTGGGGCGCGCGGCGCACCGATCTTGCCGAGGTCTGGACGCAGGTGCAGGCCGGGTTCGACATCGGCGGCGTGCGGCTGTCGCCGGGGGTGCTGCTGACCTTCGCCGTGGTCTTCGGGATTGGCTACACCATCACCCGGATGGTGCAGGGCGCGATGCGCAGCACCATCCTGCCCAAGACCCGGATCGACAAGGGCGGGCAGACCGCCATCGTCTCGGGCCTTGGCTATCTTGGCGTGTTCATGGCGGCCTTGCTGGCGATCACCACCGCCGGGATCGACCTGTCGTCGCTGGCCATCGTCGCGGGGGCGCTGTCGGTCGGGATCGGCTTCGGCCTGCAGACCATCGTGCAGAACTTCGTGTCGGGCATCATCTTGCTGATCGAACGGCCGATTTCCGAGGGCGACTGGATCGAGGTCGGCGGCCAGCAGGGCGTGGTGCGCGCCATTTCCGTGCGCGCGACCCGGATCGAGACCTTCGACCGCACCGACGTCATCGTGCCCAATGCCGACCTGATCGCCAATCCGGTGACCAACTGGACCCGCTTCAACATGTCGGGCCGCATCATCGTGCCGGTGGGCGTGGCCTATGGCACCGATACCCGGCTGGTGGAACGGGTGCTGATGGAGATTGCGACGCAGCATCCGCTGGTGGTGCTGGCGCCCGGGCCAAGCGTGTTCTTCACCGGCTTTGGCGCCGATTCCATGGATTTCGAGATCCGGGCGATCCTGTCCGACATCAATTTCGGGCTGGGGGCGAAATCCGACATGCTCCACGCCATCGCCGCGCGCTTCGCGGCCGAGGGGATCGAGATCCCGTTCCCGCAGCGCGACCTGTGGCTGCGCAGCACGGCCGGCTTGGGCACGGCCGTGCAGGCGAAGGGCGCCGCGGCGACCGAGACGGAGGCAGCGGGCGTATCGGGCTGAGGCTCTGCCTCAGGCCGGTGCGCCCTGCGGGCAGTCGCGGCGCAGCATGTCGGGCACTTCCAGCAGGGCGATCAGCCCGCAATTGCCCTTCACGAGATCGGCCAGCGTGACCATGTCCATCTCGTGGTAGAACGCCTCCAGCGCGCGGGTGATGAAGCTGCGCAGCCGGCAGGTCGATGACAGCGGGCAGGTGTTGGTCTCGGCATCGAAGCACTCGGCAAAGGGCAGGCCGGCCTCGAACAGCCGGAACACCGCGCCGATCGAGATCTGCCCCGGTGCGCGGGCCAGCCGCAAGCCGCCGCTGCGCCCGCGCAGGGTTTCGATGTAGCCGCCAGCCTGTAGCGCATTGACGATCTGCAAGAGGTGGTTCAGCGAGGCATTGCACTTTGCCGCGATTTCCGAGGTGCGCAGCGTGCGGCCCTCATTCGCCGCGCAGGCCATCAGCACCCGGGTGGCAAGGTTGGTCTTGGTGGTCAGGCGCATGAAAGTCTTGTCCTCCGTGCCAGTTAGGCAGGCGTAGTCGCGGCGGGGCGTTCTGTATTTGATCCAGATCACATCTGCGGCGGGCAATTCCCTCTAACTGACATCTGGTGCATCAGTTTGAGAGAGACCTTGGCCCAGACCCGCCCCCAGCCAGCCGCCGTCCTTGTGGCCCCCGACCTTCTGGCCCCCGGCCGCGTCTTGCAGCGCCGCGCCGCCGGCCTGTCGGTGCTGGCCGCCTTGATCTGGCCGCTGCAGGCCGGGGTCGTCGCCTGGGCCCTCGGCGCGCTGCTGACCGGCGCCCCCGCCTCGCCGCTGCTGGCCGCGCTGGTCTTCGCCGGGCTTGGCCTGCTGCGCGCCGGGCTGGGGCTGCTGGCCGAGGCCAGCGCGCAGGCGGCGGCAGAGGCGGTGATCGCCGCGGCGCGGGCGCGGATCGTGGAAGCCGAGGCGCGGCGCGCGGCGGACAGCGCCTTTGGCGGCGCGGGCAGCATTGCCGCGCTGGCCGGCGAGAAGCTGGAGCTGCTGGCGCCGTTCATCACCCGCTATGCCCCGGCGATGGCGCGGGTGCGGGTGGTGCCGCTGGTGATCCTTGCCTTGGCCTTCTGGCACTCCTGGGCGGTGGGGCTGGTGCTGCTGGTCTCGGGCCCGCTGATCCCGCTGTTCATGGCGCTGATCGGGATGGCGGCGAAAGAGGCCAGCGCCCGGCAGATGGCCGAGATCGGCACGCTCAACGATTTCCTGGTCGAGCGGCTGTCGGCACTGGTGGACATCCGGTTGCTGGGGGCCGGGGCCGCGGTGCAGGCGGGCTTTGCCGCGCAGGCGGGCGACCTGCGCGCCCGCACCATGGCGGTGCTGCGAGTGGCGTTCCTGTCCTCGACGGTGCTGGAGCTGTTCGCGGCGATCGGCGTGGCGATGGTCGCGGTCTATGTCGGCTTCTCGCTGCTCGGCGCGCTTGGCTTCGGCGCCTGGGGCGGGGCGGTCAGCCCCGAGGCCGGGATCTTCCTGCTGCTGCTGGCGCCCGAGTTCTACCAGCCGCTGCGCGATCTGTCGGCCGCCTGGCACGACAAGGCCGCCGCCACCGCGGTGATCGAGGAGATCGAGGCCTGGGCCGCAGACCCCGGCCCGCAGCTGCCGGGGACAGGTGGAGCTGCCGCGCGGCTTGCCGGGCCGGCAAGCGTGGCCCTGCTTGGCTGCCTGACCCCGGCGGGGGTGGCGCTGCCCGTCATCCGCATCGCACCGGGCGAGCGGGTGGCGCTGGTGGGGGCCAGCGGCGCCGGCAAGACAAGCGCGCTGCGCCTGATGGCGGGGTTGGAGCTGCCGGCGGCGGGGCAGGTGGTGGTGGCCGGGCAGGGGCTGACGGCGGAGAACGCCGATGGCTGGCGGGCGCGGCTTGGCTGGATGCCGCAGGCGCCGCATTTCCTGTCCGGCAGCCTGCGCCAGAATCTGACCCTTGGGCGCGACGGCGATCTGGGCGCCGCGCTGGCGACTGCGGCGGTGGCCGAGGTGGTGGCGGCGATGCCGCAGGGCCTTGCCACGCGGCTGGGAGAGACCGGCGGCGGGCTGTCGGGTGGCGAGGCGCGGCGGATCACCCTCGCGCGGGCGGTTTATGCCGCGCCGGACCTGATCCTGGCCGATGAGCCGACCGCCGATCTCGATGCCGCCACCGCGCGGATCGTGACCGAGGGGCTGCTGGCGCAGGCGGCGCGGGGGGCGACGCTGATCGTGGCGACGCATGACCGCCAGCTTGCGGCGCGGATGGACCGCATCATCGAGCTCGGGGGCGCAGAATGACCGCGCTGTGGACGGTCTTCGCCGCGATCCTGCGCGACCAGCGCAGCGCGCTGCTGCGCGGCGCGGTGCTGAGCCTTGTGGTACTGGTAATGGGCGTGGCGCTTCTGGGCCTCTCGGGCTGGTTCATCACCGCCGCCGCCGCCGCCGGGCTGGCCGGCACGGGCGCGGTGTTCGACGTGTTCCGCCCCTCGGCGATGGTGCGCTTCCTGGCGCTTGGCCGTGCAGCGGCGCGGTATGGAGAGAGGGTGCTGACCCATGACGCCACCCTGCGCGCGCTGGAAAGCCTGCGGCTGCGGGTGCTGGCGGCGCATCTGGCGGCGCCCCATGCAGCAATGATCCGCATCCGCGGCGCGCAGGCGCTGAACCGGCTGACGGCGGATATCGACGCGCTGGACGGGGTGCCGCTGCGGCTGGTGCTGCCGCTGATCGCCGGGGCGCTGGCGCAGGTGCTGGCGCTGGCGGCGCTGTGGTGGCTGGTGGCGCCCGGCGTCGCGCTGTGGGTGGTGGGCGGCTATGTGCTTGGCGCCGCGATGATCTTCGGGCGGATGGCGGCGGTGTCGGTGCCGCTGTCGCGCCGGGCGGAAACCGCGGCGCAGGCCTTCCGCAGCCGGCTGATCGACCTGATCCGCGCCCGGCGCGATCTGGCGGTCTATGGCCGGCTGCAGGCGCAGGCCGGGGCGGCGATGGAGGCGGATGCGCGCCGGCTGGCCCTGCGCCGTCGCCTCGACCGGGCCGAGCGCTGGACCGGGGCGTGGCTGGCCGTGCTGGCGAGCCTCGTTGCCGCCGGGGCGCTTGGGATCGGGATGGCGCTAGTGCAGGCGGGGCGGATCGAGCCGGGTTTCGCGGCGCTTGGCTTCTTCGCGGCGCTGGCGCTGGCCGAAACGCTGATGCCGCTGCGAAGGGCGGCCGCCGATCTGGGCCGCATGGCCGATGCCGCCCGGCGGGTGGCGCGCGATCTGGCGCCGCAGGCTGCAGCGTCCACCGGGAACGCGCCGCAGGGCACCGCGCTGTGCCTGACGGATGTCACCCTGCACCGGCCCGGCACCGCCAAGCCGATTCTGTCAGGCCTGTCGCTGGCCCTTGCGGCGGGCGAGACGGTGGCGATCACCGGCCCCAGCGGGTCGGGCAAATCGACGCTGCTGCTGGCGGTGGCGGGGCTGCATCCGGTGGCGGCGGGCCAGATCACACTTGGCGGGTTGGCGGTGTCGGGTTGGCCCGAGGCCGCCCTGCGCGACGTGCTGACGCTGCTGCCGCAACGCAGCGCCCTGATGGCCGGCACCGTGGCCGAGGCGCTGCGCCTTGCTGCGCAGGCCGATGACGCGCGGCTGTGGCAGGTGCTGGCGGCAGTGCAGATGGACGGCGTTATCCGCGCCAAGGGTGGCCTCTCCGCCCGGATCGGCCCGCGCGGCGAGGGCTTTTCGGGCGGCGAGGCCCGGCGGCTGGCGCTGGCCCGCGCGCTGCTGCGCCGTCCGCAGATCCTGCTGCTGGATGAGCCGACCGAGGGGCTGGACGATGCCACCGCTGCGCTGGTGCTGCGCGGGGTCCGGGCCGAGCTGCCCGAGGCCGCGATCCTCATCGCCGCCCACCGGCAGGTCGAGGTTGCTGCCGCGGACCGGGTGCTGGCGCTGCAATAACTCTCATCGTGGATACCAGTTATTGATCTGCATCAAAGCCGCCGCCGCCCAATCCGCCCACATATGCCGGTGTTGGAATATATTCGGGGGCGGCTAACTCCCGATAACTGGAGCCACACATATGGAATTCGGGATCGTCGAGCTGTCACGGCTGCAATTTGCCATGACCGCCATGTATCACTTCCTCTTCGTGCCGCTGACGCTGGGTCTGTCCATCCTCCTGGCGATCATGGAAACCGTCTATGTCATGACCAACCGTCCGATCTGGCGGCAGATGACCAAGTTCTGGGGCACGCTGTTCGGGATCAACTTCGTGCTCGGGGTCGCCACCGGCATCACCATGGAGTTCCAGTTCGGCATGAACTGGAGCTACTACAGCCACTATGTCGGCGACATCTTCGGCGCGCCGCTGGCGATCGAGGGGCTGATGGCCTTCTTCCTCGAGGCCACCTTCGTGGGCCTGTTCTTCTTCGGCTGGGACAAGCTGAGCAAACAGGCCCACCTGGCCGTCACCTGGCTGGTCGCCATCGGCTCCAACTTCTCGGCGCTGTGGATCCTGATCGCCAATGGCTGGATGCAGAACCCGGTCGGGGCCGAGTTCAACCCGCAGACCATGCGCATGGAGATGACCAACTTCTTCGAGGTGCTGTTCAACGAGGTGGCGCAGGCCAAGTTCGTGCACACCGTCTCGGCCGGCTATGTCACCGCCTCGGTCTTCGTGATCGGTGTCTCGGCCTGGTATCTGCTGAAGGGGCGGCATATCGAGCTGTCGCGTCGCTCGATCACCGTGGCGGCCGCCTTTGGCCTCGCCTCTGCCTTCTCGGTGGTGCTGCTGGGGGACGAGTCGGGCTATTCGGCCACCCACAGTCAGAAGATGAAGCTCGCCGCGATGGAGGGCATGTGGCACACCGAGACCGCGCCCGCCTCGTTCACCCTGATCGGCCTGCCGGACCAGGAAGCGCGCGAGACGAAATATGCGCTGCACATCCCCGTCGTGATGGGGCTGATCGGCACGCGCTCGCTGACCACCGACATTCCCGGCATCACCGAGCTTGTCGCCAGCGCCGAGGACCGCATCCGTTCGGGCATCATCGCCTATGACGCGCTGATGCATATCCGCGAGGCACGCGATGCCGCCGACCCTGCGGTGTTGGCAACGTTTGAAGAGCATTCCGCCGATCTGGGCTTTGCCTTCCTGCTGCGCAAATACATCGACGACCCGCGCCTGGCCACCGAAGAGCAGATCGTGGCGGCGTCGAATGACACGGTGCCGAAGGTCTGGCCGCTGTTCTGGGCCTTCCGCCTGATGGTGGCGCTTGGCTTCGGCTTCATCGGCACCATGACCTATTTCTTCTGGCGCGCCTCGTTCCGGCAGATGCAGTTCCCGCGCTGGTCGCTGCGGCTGGCGGTGGCAATGATCCCGGCCCCCTGGATCGCCGCGGAACTGGGCTGGTTCGTGGCCGAGTTCGGCCGCCAGCCCTGGACGGTGGATGGCATCCTGCCCACCGCCATGTCGGTTTCCGCGCTGTCGATGACCGAGGTGGCGATCACGCTGGCCGGGTTCGTGCTGTTCTACACCGTGCTGTTCATCATCGAGATGGGCCTGATGCTGAAATACATCCGCAAGGGCCCGTTCCAGGACGTCGCGGAAGCCGAAGCCTGGGCTCAACGTCACCAGAACCGGCTGGCGGGGCGGCAAACTGCCGACGCCATCGCCGTCGCCGCGGAGTAATCGCCATGATCTTGCATGAACTTCTGAGCTATGAGCTGCTGCGCGTGATCTGGTGGGGCCTGCTCGGCGTGCTGCTGATCGGCTTTGCCCTGACCGACGGCTTCGACATGGGGGTGGGCGCGCTGCTGCCCTTCGTCGGGCGCAGCGATGTGGAACGCCGGATTGCCATCAACACCGTTGGCCCGGTCTGGGAAGGCAACCAGGTGTGGTTCATCCTGGGCGGCGGCGCGATCTTCGCCGCCTGGCCGCCGCTCTATGCGGTCAGCTTCTCGGGCTTCTACCTGGCGATGTTCGTGGTGCTGGCGGCCTTCATCGTGCGGCCCGTCGCGTTCAAGTACCGCTCCAAGCGCGACGATCCGCGCTGGCGCTCGGCCTGGGACTGGGCGCTGTTCGCCAGCGGAGCCGTTCCGGCGCTGCTGTTCGGCGTGGCGGTCGGCAATGTGATCCAGGGCGTGCCCTTCCACTTCACCGACGACCTGCACACGATCTATGAGGGTGCCTGGTACATGAAGTTCATCGGCCTGCTCGATCCGTTCTCGCTGCTGGCGGGGGCGGTGTCGCTGGCAATGCTGGTGATGCATGGCGCCGCCTGGCTGGTGCTGAAGGCGGAGGGCCCGGTGCAGGCCCGCGCCCGCGCCATCGGCTCTGTCGCGGCATTGCTGGCGGTGGCGACCTATGCGCTGGCCGGGCTCTGGCTGGCCTTCGGGATCGAGGGCTTCCGCATCGTCGGCGACTATGTCACCGGCGGCCCCTCCAACCCGCTTCATTTCCAGGTGGAGCGGACCGCCAGCTGGCTGACCGCCTATGCCGAGCGGCCCTGGATCAACGTGGCCCCGGTCATGGGCATCCTCGGCGGGCTGCTGACCTTCCTCGGCCTGCGCAGCGGGCGTGAGGTCTCGACGCTGCTGTTCTCGAAGATGGCGATCCTCGGGGTGATCTCCTCGGTGGGCCTCACGATGTTCCCGTTCATCATGCCCTCCTCGTCGGACCCGCAATCCTCGCTGACGGTCTGGAACAGCTCCTCCTCGCATCTGACGCTGTTCGTGATGCTGGCGGTGACGCTGATCTTCATGCCGCTGATCCTGGTCTACACCGCCTGGGTCTACAAGGTGCTGTGGGGCAAGGTCACCGAGGCCGATGTCACCGGCAACTCCCACTCCGTCTACTGACGCACAGAAAGGACTGACATCATGTGGTATTTCGCCTGGCTCCTTGGCCTGCCGCTGGCCGCCGGCTTCGCCGTGCTCAACGCGATGTGGCTGGAGATGAAGGAAGACCAAGAGATCATCGCCGGGGAGTAACCCCGCGCGCCCGAGATCCCGCGCCCCAGCAGGCGCGGGCCAGAGACCACCCCGGGGCAGCGTCCCGCTCCGGGGTGGTTTTGTATTTGCGGCAGGGGAAACGCGCCGGCCCCGCGCCCGCCAGCAGGACGTGGTGAAGCGCTGGACAATATGAGGGGGAGTATGGCGGAGAGACAGGGATTCGAACCCTGGGTGGGCTCTCACCCACAACGGTTTTCGAGACCGCCGCATTCGACCACTCTGCCACCTCTCCGCGTCAGGGGTCTTCGTGGAGCGGGGATTTAGCGGTGTCGGGCGCGCTCCGCAACCGGATTTTGCGTTGGGGGCGCTGAATTTCCGGGGCGAGCCTCGCGCAGCAGTCGTGAGGGCGCCCGGCCGCGCCAGGGTTGCTCGCCGATCCGTGCACCTGCCCGCCGCGCGGGGCGCCGATCCAGGGGCGGCCTGCTCCGTCCCGCCGGCTCACGACACTGTTCCCCGGCGTGCGCGCCTCTGCGGGGCAGGGCGGCTTGCAATCCGGGCTGCGGCGGCTACCACTGGCAGGACAAGCCCGGAGCCGCCCCCGGAAGGACCCCATGCCGATGCCTCACGCTTCCCATCCGCCATACCGCCTGGCCGCTGCGCTGGCCCTCGTCGCCGCGCTGGCGCTGTCCGGGCTTGCCCCGGCCGCGGCGCAGGCGCCCGCCACGCCCCTGGAAGGCGCGCCCGCCGCAGAGCTGGCCCCCGGGGCCGCAGAGCTGACCGAGAGCCTGCAGCTTGCCGCGCTGATGGAGATCATGCAGGCCGAGGGCGTGGATTATGGCGAGGAGCTGCAGGCGGACCTGTTCCCCGGGCAGGGCGGGGCGGAATGGGTCCGCAGCGTCGAGCAGATCTACGCGCCGGAGCGGCTGATGCCGGTCTTCCAGACGGTCTTCGCGGCCGAGCTGCAGGGCACCGACACTGCGGCGATGCTGGCCTTCTTCGAGGCCGGCCCCGGCGCCCGCGCGGTGGAACTGGAGCTTGCCGCCCGCCGCGCCCTGCTCGATCCCGGGGTCGAGGAGGCGGCGGTCCAGCAACTTGAGGAAATGCTGGCGACGCAATCCCCGCGGCTGCTGGCGATCGAGGAATTTGCCGAGGCGGGCGACCTGATCGAGGCGAACGTGCTTGGCGGGCTCAATGCCAACCTCGCCTTCTACCGCGGCATGATCGAGGGCGGCGGGCTGCCGGGCGAGGTGGGCGAGGCCCAGCTTCTGGCCGATGTCTGGTCGCAGGAGGATTCGATCCGCACCGAAACGCGCGACTGGCTCTATTCCTACCTCGCGCTCGCCTATGACCCGATGAGCGATGCCGAGCTGCAGGCCTATACCGAGTTCACGGCAAGCGGCCCTGGCCGTGCCCTGAACCGGGCGCTGTTCGCGGGCTTCGACGCGGTGTTCGCGCAGGTCTCCTACGAGCTCGGCCTCGGCGCCGCGCGCTACCTGTCCGGGCAGGACATCTGACCTGCGAAATCCGGGCCCAGTCCCCCGTCCCGCGCTTGACTTTGCCGGGCCGATCACGGATAAGCCCGCATCCCGGCAGGTCCTGATGGACCGGCCCGGGTGTGAATTGACGAGACCACCTTACGAAATGACGCCCCGCAAGGGGGCGCGCTGTCCGAAGGCGGCGGGGATCTTCCCGCCATGAACTCCCGCCAAGGGGGCCGCAGGACGCGGATGACATGAAGGAATACCCATGTTCGCGGTCCTCAAGACCGGCGGCAAGCAGTACAAGGTTCAGGCGGGCGATGTGCTCCGCGTGGAACGGCTTGCGGCCAATGCTGGCGATAAAGTCCAGTTCAACGATATCCTGATGCTGGGCGGCGAGACGCTGACCCTGGGCCTGCCCTTCGTGGCCGGCGCCGCCGTGCAGGCCGACGTGATCGACGAGATCAAGGCCGACAAGGTCATCACCTTTCACAAGCGCCGCCGCAAGCACTCCTCGCAGCGGACCCGTGGCCACCGCCAGACGCTGACGCTGCTGCGCGTGACGAACATCCTCGCGGACGGCGCCGATGCCTCGGGCGTGATGGCTGCCGTCGGTGCGCGCACCAAGCTGCCGGCTGCCGATGTCGCCGAAGCTCCCGCCGCGGCCGAGGCCGCCCCCGCCAAACCGAAGCGCGCCAAAAAAGCCGCTGAAGCACAGGAGTAATCCCCCATGGCACACAAGAAAGCAGGCGGCTCCTCGCGCAACGGTCGCGACTCCGCGGGCCGTCGCCTGGGCATGAAGCTCTATGGCGGCCAGGCTGCGATCCCGGGCATGATCATCTGCCGCCAGCGTGGCACGACCTGGTACCCGGGCGAGGGCGTCGGCATGGGCCGCGACCATACGCTGTTTGCCGTGGTCGAGGGCCGCGTGTCCTTCAAGAAGGGCCTCAAGGGGCGCACCTTCATTTCGGTCCTCCCGGTTGCGGAGGCGGCCGAGCAAGCCGAACCTTTACAATCTCAGGTGTAAAGGGGGATCGGCCGGCAGGGCCGGTCCCCTTCTCCGTTTCAGGAAAGGCCCGTTGTCATGGGCATGATCGCAGAGACTTTCAGCAGCATTGCGCTTGGCCAGGGCCTGGCGCCGCAATCCCCGGCCAAGGCCGTGCCAGCACCCGTGCAGGCGCGCCTTGCGCCGCGCCCGTTCCCGGCCGGCCTCGCTGCGCCGATGCAGGGCGGACCCCTGGCGCTCGGTGCCCTCCAGGGCCTGGTCGGCTATCTGCGCGGGCCGCGGACATGACCTCGCTGCCGCTGGACACCCGCCCCCACCCGGCGCCACAGCCGGCCCCGCCCCCGGCGCCCTACTTCGCCCCGCAGGCGATCCCGGCGGAGCGCTTCGTGCTGCGCCCGCTGCGCCGCTCGGATGCCGGGCTGATCTCGATGTACACGTCGGACCGCCGCGTTGCCGAAGGCACCCGTGCGATCCCGCATCCGCTGCCCCCCGGCGCGACCGAGGCCTTCATCGCCCGCGTTACCGCCCCGCCCGCCCCGGGCGGCGCGCATGAGGATGTCTGGGCGCTGGACGGCTCGGCCCACGGGCTCGACGAGGTGCTCGGCCTGGTCTCGCTGACCCATATGGAGCGCGACCAGTCCGAGGTCGGCTTCTGGGTGGCGCCTGCCTTCTGGAACACCGGCTTCGCCTCCGAGGCCGTGGCGGCGCTGGTCGCGGCCAACCCGCACCGCTCGCGCACGCTCTTTGCCGAGGTGTTCCAGGATGCCCCGGTCTCGGCGCGGGTGCTGTCCAATTGCGGCTTCGCCTATCTCGGCGACGCCGAAAGCTGGTCCGTCGCCCGCGGCGCCCGGGTGCCGACCTGGACCTACCTGCGCAAGATGGGCTGACCGCGCAGGGGGGCTTTGCGCCCCCCACGCCCTTCGGGCTCCCCCCGCAGGATATTTGGAAAAAAGCAATGGGCAAGGCGCCCTTCACCTTTGCTTTTTTCCAAGTATCCTCGGGGGTGAATTGGCCGCAGGCCAAGAGGGGGCAGACGGCCCCCCTCTGCCCCTTCCATTCTCGCGGCGCTTGATCCCTGCGCGCCGAGGGTCTATCGCCTGCTCCCGACCTTGACCTGAAAGCTGACCCACATGAAATTCCTCGACCTCGCCAAAGTCTATATCCGCTCGGGCGGCGGCGGCGCGGGCTGCGTCAGCTTCCGGCGCGAGAAGTTCATCGAGTTCGGCGGCCCCGATGGCGGCGATGGCGGCCACGGCGGCTCGGTCTGGGTCGAGGCGGTGGAGGGGCTCAATACCCTGATCGACTTCCGCTACCAGCAGCATTTCTTCGCCACGTCCGGCCAGCCCGGCATGGGCAGCCAGATGACCGGCAGGAATGGCGACGACAAGATCCTCAAGGTGCCGGTCGGGACCGAGATTCTCGACGAGGATGAGGAGACGGTGATCGCCGACCTGACGACCGTCGGCCAGCGGGTGCTGCTGGCCCGCGGCGGCAATGGCGGTTTTGGCAACCTGCATTTCAAGTCCTCGACCAACCGCGCCCCGAGCCGCGCCAATCCGGGGCAGGAGGGTGTCGAGCGCACGATCTGGCTGCGCCTGAAGCTGATCGCCGATGCCGGGCTTCTGGGCCTGCCCAATGCCGGCAAGTCCACCTTCCTCGCCGCCACCTCGAACGCTCGGCCCAAGATCGCCGACTATCCCTTCACCACGCTGGTGCCGAACCTCGGCGTCGTCGGCATCGACGGCAAGGAGATCGTGGTGGCCGACATCCCCGGCCTGATTGCCGGCGCCAGCGAGGGCAGGGGCCTTGGCGACCGCTTCCTTGGCCATGTGGAGCGCTGCGCGGTGCTGCTGCACCTGGTGGATGGCACCTCCTCGACCATTTCCAAGGATTACAAGACCATCATCGGCGAGCTCGAGGCCTATGCCGGGGAACTGGCCGACAAGCCGCGGATCACCGCGCTGAACAAGATCGACGCGCTGGACACCAAGACCTTGGCCGCGCGCCGCCGCAGCCTCGAGAAGGCCTCGGGCGGCGAGGTGTTCCTGATCTCGGGGGTCACCGGCGCCGGCCTGCCCGAGGTGCTGCGCGCGCTTTATGCCCAGATCGTCCGGGCGCGCGCCGTGCCCGAGGAGGAGGCGCCTTGGCAACCCTGACGCAGGCCGCGCTGAGCCGGCCCACGCTCGCCAGCGCGAAGCGCATCGTCGTCAAGATCGGCTCGGCGCTGCTGGTGGACCGCACCGCGGGGCTGAGGACCGGATGGCTGCAGGCGCTGGCCGAGGACGTGGCGATGCTGCGCGCCCGCGGCACCGATGTGATCCTCGTCTCCTCGGGCTCCATCGCGCTTGGTCGCCGGGTGCTGGACCTGCCCTTCGCCGCCCTGCCGTTGGAGCAGAGCCAGGCGGCAGCCGCCGTCGGCCAGATCCGCCTCGCCCGCGCCTATGAGGAGGTGCTGGCCCCGCATGGCGTGATGACCGCGCAGGTGCTGGTGACGCTGGAAGACACCGAGGACCGCCGCCGCTACCTCAATTCCCGCGCCACCCTGCAGACGCTTCTGGGCTTCGGCGTCGTGCCGATTGTCAACGAAAACGATACAGTCGCCACGGATGAGATCCGTTTTGGCGACAATGACCGGCTTGCCGCGCAGATTGCCATCACCATCGGCGCCGACCAGCTGGTGCTGCTGTCCGATGTCGATGGCTTCTACAGCGCCAACCCGCATGAGGACGCTGGCGCCATCCGCTTCGAGGTGATCGAGCATATCACCCCCGAAATCGAGGCGATGGCCGGCGATCCGGTCTCGGGCCTGTCCAAGGGCGGCATGAAGACCAAGCTGATGGCGGCGCGCACCGCGGTGCAGGGCGGCTGCGCGATGGCGATCATGGAAGGCTCGGTGCTGCGGCCGCTCTCGGCGCTGGCCGCGGGCGCGAACTGCACCTGGTTCCTGCCCGAGGGCGACCCGCAGGCCGCGCGCAAGCGCTGGATTGCGGCAATGAAGCCGCGGGGCGAGGTGCGGGTGGATGCCGGGGCCGTCGCGGCCCTCGCGCAGGGCAAGTCGCTGCTGCCCGCCGGCGTCGTTGCCGTCACCGGCAGCTTTGGCCGCGGCGAGCCGGTGGCGGTGCTGGCCCCCGATGGTGCGGTGCTGGCCAAGGGCCTGATCCGCTATACCGCCGCCGAGGCGCGGGCGATTGCCGGGCATCGGTCGGGAGAGATCGAGGCGATCCTTGGCTATCCGGGCCGGGCGGCGCTGATCCACCGCGACGACATGGTGCTGTAGGGGTCCGGTTGCCTCTGCCACGAAACCGGGACTAGGGTGCAGCATAGCCTGCCAAGGGAGGGTCCGATGAAGGACATGGACAGCATTGCCGCCACGATGGAGGCGATCGGCCGCGCCGCCCGCGCCGCCGCCGCCGAGCTGGCCTATGCCCCGGCCGAGGCGAAGGCGCTGGCACTGACCGCGGCTGCCGAGGCAGTCTGGGACCGCCGCGCGCAGATCCTCGAGGCCAATGCGAAGGACATGGCCTACGGCGCCGAAAAGGGCCTCTCGCCCGCGATGCTGGACCGGCTGGAGCTGACCGAGCCGCGCATCCGCGGCATGGCCGATGGCCTGCGCGCGGTGGCCGGGCAGCGCGATCCGGTGGGCGAGGTGATCGCCGACTGGGACCGGCCCACCGGCCTCAACATCCGCCGGGTGCGCACCCCCATCGGCGTGATCGGGGTCATCTATGAAAGCCGCCCCAATGTCACCGCCGATGCCGGCGCCCTGTGCCTGAAATCCGGCAATGCGGTGATCCTGCGCGGCGGGTCCGAAAGCTTCCATTCCTCGACCGCGATCCATGACTGTCTGGTGGAGGGGCTGCGGCAGGCGGGGCTTCCCGAGGCGGCGATCCAGCTGGTCCCCACCCGCGACCGGGCGGCAGTGACGGAAATGCTGCGCATGGTCGCCCATATCGACGTGATCGTGCCCCGCGGCGGCAAGGGCCTCGTCGGCCTCGTGCAGGCCGAGGCGCGGGTGCCGGTCTTCGCGCATCTCGAAGGCATCTGCCATGTCTATGCCGATGCCGATGCCGATCTCGAGAAAGCCCGCCGCGTGGTGCTGAACGCCAAGACCCGCCGCACCGGCATTTGCGGTGCCGCCGAGTGCCTGCTGATCGACCGCGCCTTCTTCGCCCGGCACGGCGCCATCCTCATCGAGGACCTGCTGGCTGCCGGGGTCGAGGTTCGCGCCGAAGGCGAGCTGGCCGGCATCCCCGGCACCGTCAAAGCGCAGCCCGACGACTTCGGCGCCGAGTTCCTCGACATGATCATCGCGGCCAAGCTGGTGGACGGCGTGGACGGCGCCATCGCCCATATCCGCCGCTATGGCAGCCAGCACACCGAGGCGATCCTGACCGAGAATGACGCCGCCGCCGCGCGCTTCTTCCAGCGGCTCGATTCGGCGATCCTGATCCGCAATGCCTCGACCCAGTTCGCCGATGGCGGCGAGTTCGGCATGGGCGCCGAAATCGGCATCGCCACCGGCAAGCTTCATGCCCGCGGGCCGGTCGGGGCCGAGCAGCTGACCAGCTTCAAGTATCTGGTGGTGGGCGACGGCACGATCCGGAGTTAGAACCGCAGGGTGATCGCCTTCTCCGCAAGCTCGGCCTGAACCTTGCGCCCTTGCCGCGCCGCCTCGACCGGCATCAGTGCGAAATGCACCTGCGCCGGGCTGACCTCGCCCGGCTCGCCCCGCCCCGCCAGCACCTCCCACAGCGCGGCATCCGCCTTCACCCGCTGCGCCTCGGCCCGCAGCAGCCAGCCGGAGCCCACCCGCTGCACGTCGATCTGCCCGCCCCAGGGCAGCGCGCTTTCCAGGCATTGCAGCCCCAGGAAGGCCAGCTTCACCTCGCGCCGGGCCTGGTCGCCCTCGGGATGCCAGTCTATCTCCAGCTTGCCGCCGCGGGTCATGTCCTCGATCACGGCCAGCGTTTCCGGTCGGCCCAGGCGATGGTCGGGCGCCGCGGCGCCAAAGGCAATGCGAAAGAAGCGGATGCGGGCCTTGGCGCTGGCCACGCTCTCGGCGATCAGCGCCATTTCCGGGCCGGCGGCGGTGCCGGCCATCGACAGCAGCTCTACCCCGTTGCCGATCGCGCCAAGCGGGCTGATAAGGTCATGGCAGATGCGCGAGCCAAGCAGGGCGGTGAGGTCGGGCCCGTCATCCGGCATGGCGCGGCCTGCGCAAGACGAAAGGAAGCCCCCGATGAACGAGATCCTCGAACCCGGAATGCTGGTGCGCCACCCTGGCCAGCCCGACTGGGGCCTTGGCCAGGTGCAGTCGCGCATTGGCGGCAAGATCACCGTGAATTTTGAACATGCCGGAAAGGTCGTCATCGACGGGGCGCGGGTCGATCTGCTGCTTGTGCCACATGGTCAATGACTTACCCAAGGCTGTATGCTGAAACGCTAGCACAACTTTGCCGCGTGTCAACCAAGCCCGGCGCCGGCGGGCGATGCGGCGAGGGCTGCGGGCACGGTTGCAAATCCGTTCCCGCCCGCCTACAACCGCGCCACCTGCCCGGGGCTGGTCCGATGACCCGCCGGGCGCCGCGCAAGAAGGTGCCATGACGCCCGATCCGACGACGCCCGAAACCTCGCCCTTCGTGATCCGCCTGGCGATCGAGGAGCGCGACCTGCTGGCCGCGCAGCGCCTGCGCTATGGCGTCTTCGTCGAAGAGCTTGGCGGCGACGGGCCGCTGGTCGATCACGCGCAGCGGCTGGAACGCGACGAGTTCGACCCGATCTATGACCATCTGGTGCTGATCGACACCCGCCGCGATGCCGCCGCGCTCGACCATGTCGTCGGCGTCTACCGCCTGTTGCCGGGCGAGCGCGCGGCCGAATTCGGGCGCTTCTACTGCGACGGCGAATATGACCTGACCGCGCTGCGCAATTGCGGCCGCCGCCTGCTGGAGCTTGGCCGCTCTTGCGTGCACCGCGACTATCGCGGCGGGCCGGCGATGTTCCTGCTGTGGAACGGACTCGCCGATTACGTGCTCGACCTCGGGATCGAGGTGCTGTTCGGCGTCGCCAGCTTCCATGGCACCGATATCGAGGCGCTGAAACTGCCGCTGTCCTGGCTGCACCACCACCACCTGGCCCCCGAGGCGCTGCGGGTGAAGGCGCTGCCCGAGCACGCGCAGCGCATGGACCTCGTCCCCGCCGATCAGCTCGACCGCAAGGCCGCGATGGTGGCGATGCCGGCGCTGATCAAGGCCTACCTCCGGCTTGGCGGATTCGTCGGCGAGGATGCCTTCATCGACCGCCCTTTCAACACCACCGACGTGTGCCTGCTGATGGACACCACGGCGATGAGCGAAAAGCACAAGGGCTTCTACACCCGCAAGTTCGACGCAAGGGCCTGACCGGCGCCATGGTCACCTGGCGCGACGAGGAGACGCCCCCCGCGAGCCGGATCGGTGCGGCCGGCTGGCTGCTGGTGGCCCTGCGCGCCCCCGTGTTGCTGGCGCTGATCTATGGCGGGCTCTTGCTGCTGCTGGTCCTGCGCCTGCCCGAACGCGCGCTCTGCGGGCTGAACCGCCCGGTCACGCCGTTCATCACCCAAGGCGTCTGCCGCGGCGCGCTGGCGATCCTCGGCATCCGCCTCAGGGTCCGCGGCCAGCCGATGCGGGGCAGGGGCGGCATCGTCGCCAACCATTCCAGCTGGCTCGACATCTTCACCCTAAACGCGTGCGACCGGGTCTATTTCGTCTCGAAATCCGAGGTGGCGGGCTGGCCCGGCATCGGCGGGCTGGCCCGCGCCACCGGCACCGTGTTCATCACCCGCGACCCGCGCGAGGCGCGCGCGCAGCAAGAGCTGTTCGAGGCGCGGCTGCGCGCCGGCCACCGCCTGCTGTTCTTCCCCGAAGGCACCTCCACCGATGGCCGCCGGGTGCTGCCCTTCAAGCCGACGCTCTTCGCCGCCTTCTTCTCGGATGGGCTGCCTGCACTGCAGATCCAGCCGGTGACGGTGATCTACCACGCGCCCAAGGGGCAGGACCCGCGCTTCCTGGCATGGTGGGGCGACATGGAGTTCGGCCCGCACCTCTTGAAGCTGCTGGCCAGCCCCCGCCGCGCCCGCGCCGAGGTGATCTTCCATGCGCCGCTGACGGTCGCCGACTATGCCGGCCGCAAGCAGCTTTGCGCCACCGCCGAGGCAGCCGTGCGCGCCCCGCTGACCGAGGCTCTGGGTCAGCCGTAGCTGCGCGTCGGCCGGTCGAACACCTTGCGCCCCATCAGGCTGGCGACCAGATCCACCATCAGCCGCGCCGTGCGCCCGCGCTCGTCCAGGAACGGGTTCAGCTCCACCATGTCCAGCGAGGTCACAAGCCCGCTTTCGTGCAGCAATTCCATCACCAGATGCGCCTCGCGGAAGGTGGTGCCGCCCGGAACCGTGGTACCGACGGCGGGCGCGATCGAGGGGTCGAGGAAATCGACGTCGAGGCTGACATGGAGCATCCCTTCTGCCGCGCGCACCTCCTCGAGGAAGGCCCGCAAGGGCGCGACGATGCCGTATTCGTCCAGCACCCGCATGTCGGTGATGTCGATCTGCCCTTCCTGCAGCGCCGCATGTTCCTCGGGGTCAACCGACCGGATGCCGTAGAGGCAGATACGCTCGGCCGGCAGCGGCGCCGGGAAGGGCGGGAAGCTCTCGAACCCCTCACGCCCCGCGATATAGGCCACCGGCGTGCCATGCAGGTTGCCCGATTGCGTGGTCAGCGGCGTGTGGAAATCGGTATGCGCATCGAGCCACAGCAGGAACAGCGGCCGCCCGGCGCCCTGTGCATGGGCGGCAACGCCAGCCACCGACCCCAACGATAGCGAGTGGTCGCCGCCCAGGAAGATCGGGAAGCCGCCCTCGGCCAACGCCGCGCGCCCGGCAGCCGCCAGCGCCTCGGTCCAGCCGACGGTTTCCGCCAGCGAATGCACCGCGGGGTTCTCGCAAGTCACCTCGCGCAGCACCGGCAGCGCCACGTCGCCCCGGTCCTCGACCCCGTGGCCGAGGTCGGCCAGCATCCGCGCCAGCCCCGCCACCCGGTAGGCCGCCGGCCCCATCAGGCAACCGGGGCGGCGCTGGCCCGAATCGACCGGCGCGCCGATCAGGTGGCAAATGCGTTTCATGGTGTTCCTTCCGCGTCTCTGTCCGCAGCCCCAGATGGCCGCAGAACCCGGGCCGGGTGCAACCGCTTTTCGCCCCGGCCGGCCCGAAAGGGGGGTGTGACGCCATGCCCCGGCCCGCGCGGCGATCAGGGCTTGGTCACAAGATACATATCTCATATCTTGCATGTCTGGAAACGCGCTCCAATCCAGCCACACGCAAGAACGGAGCCGCGATGCGCATATCGAAGCGGAGGGTCGCCCTGATCATCATGGCGGTCCTGGCGGGCGGGCCATGCCTTGGCCAGTCCGGGGGGGAGACGGCGGCACCAACCGAGCCTGCGGGCGCGGCACAACCCGGCGTGAGCCCGGCCATGTCTGTGGCTTCGGCCAGCACGGCCGACCATTCCAAGTTCAAGATCCTGCAGCAATCCTTTGCTTCGGGCCCCGAGGTGACGGAAGCCTGCCTGACCTGCCATACCGAGGCCTCGGATCAGGTCATGCACTCGCTGCACTGGAACTGGGACTATACCCAGCCCGGCACCGGCCAGAAGCTCGGCAAGGCCAGCGTCATCAACTCGTTCTGCGGCAACGTTTCCTCGAACGATGCGCGCTGCACCTCCTGCCATGCCGGCTATGGCTGGGACGATGTGCGCCAGCCCGCGCCCAGCAATCCCGCGCAGGTCGATTGCCTCGCCTGCCACGACCGCTCGGGCCAATACACCAAGGCCGACAACATGGCCGGCCATCCGCCGCTGGACCCGGTTCCCGCCGGCGCGAAAACCATCACCGGCGCCGATGCCTGGCCGGTCGACCTGACCCGCGCCGCGCAATCGGTGGGCCTGCCCGGGCGCGACAATTGCGGCAACTGCCATTTCAACGGCGGCGGCGGCGACAACGTCAAGCATGGCGACCTGTCCTCGGCGCTGCTGAACCCCTCGCGCGCCACCGATGTGCACATGGCTTCGGACGGGCTGAACTTCACCTGCGACACCTGCCATGTATCAGACCAGCACAAGGTCGCCGGCAGCCGCTATGACGTGCTGGCCCATGATGACAAGGGCCTGCCCGCCCCGGGGATGCGCCGCGATGTCGCCACCTGCGAAAGCTGCCATTCGGCCAAGCCGCACCCGGCCACGCTGATCGGGCTGAAGCTGAACGACCACGCGGACCGCATCGCCTGCCAGACCTGCCACATCCCCGAATTTGCCCGCGGCGGCGTCGCCACCAAGACCGTCTGGGACTGGTCCACCGCCGGCCGGCTCAAGGATGGCAAACCCTTCAGCCTTCACGACTTCACCCAGTCCGATGGCAAGGAACTGCACACCTATCTCTCCACCAAGGGCGACTTTGAATGGGCCGAGAACGTGGTGCCGGTCTATGCCTGGTTCGACGGGCAGCTGCGCTATACCAGCCGCGAGGACGTCATCGACCCCTCTGCCGTGGTCGAGATCAACCGCATCGAGGGCGCGCCGGACGATCCCGGCAGCCGGATCTGGCCCTTCAAGCGGATGGAGGGGCGGCAGGCCTATGACACGGTGCTGAACCGGCTCGTGCATACCCAGGTCTGGGGTCCGACCACCGATACCGCCTTCTGGACGAATTTCGACTGGGCCAAGTCGATCCAGGCCGCCATGGACCATGCCGGCGCCGAGTATTCCGGGCAGTTCGGCTTCGTCGACACGCATATGTACTGGCCGATCACCCATATGGTCGCCCCGGCGTCCGAGGCGCTCGACTGCCAGTCCTGCCACGCGGCCGAGGGGCGGCTGGCGAACGTGGCCGGTCTCTACATGCCCGGCACCGGCACGCCGCTTGGCGGGCGCATCGGGCTCGCGCTGCTGCTGGCGGCGCTGGCGGGGGTGGGCCTGCATGGCGCCTTGCGGCTGATCCGCAAGGATGACGGGAAAGGATGCCAGAATGACTGAACGTCTGGTCAAGGTCTATTCGCTCTTCAACCGGGTCTGGCACTGGTCTCAGGTCGCCTCGATCCTCATCTTGCTGTTCACCGGCTTCAGGGTCATGGGCCTGCATGAGCTGATCCCGTTCCGGGCGGCGGTGGTGATCCATACCGCCGCGGCGCTGGCGCTGCTGCTGCTCTGGGCCTTCGCCACCTTCTGGCTGTTCACCACCGGCGCCTGGCGGCAGTTCATCCCCACCCGCAACGGGTTGCGCGCCGTGCTGCGCTTCTACGCCTGGGGCGTGTTCCGCGGCGAGGAGCATCCCTACCAGAAACGCCTGCGCGCCCGCCACAACCCGCTGCAGGCGGCCTCCTACCTGGCGCTGAAGCTGGTGCTGTTCCCAGCGATCTGGAGCACGGGCATCGTCTACCTGCTGCACGGCGCCTGGATGCATCTCGATCCGGGCGGGCAGGGGCTCTGGCTGGTGGCGAACCTGCATGTGCTGGCCGGTTTCGCCATCGCCGCCTTCGTGGTGGTGCATGTCTATCTGCTGACCATCGGCCACGGCTTCCGCGAGCATGTGCGCCCGATGATCACCGGCTTCGAGACGGTCGCCCTGACCCCCGAGCAGGAGGCCTATCTGCGCGCCGACGAACCCGGCCGCCTGAAGGGCTGAAGCGAAGGGCAGGGCTGCGTCGGCGCCTTGCCCTTTGCCTTTTCCAAATATCCTCGGGGGGTGCGGGGGGCAGAAGGCCCCCCGCCGCTAGCCCCAGGCGCCAGACATGAAAAAAGGCGCCGGGACAGGGCGCCTTTCTTGCCGTTCTCTCAGAGCCCCTGAGGGCTCAGCCGCCCCAGGTGCGGACCGGGCCGCAATCCATGTGCACGAAGTTCGAGCGCGAGTACTTGCCGACGCCGCCGGCCCGGCAGGCCGAGGCCGCCTTGTACATCTGCGCCACCGAGCGCGAGGTCAGCCGCAGGTCTGCCGCCTGGCCCTTCATGTGCAGCGAGTTCTTCGCCACCCCGCTCGAGCGCGAGCGCAGCATGTTGTTGGTCGCCGGCGAGCGGTAGCCCGACAGCATCATGTAGGGCTCGCTCACCCCCATCAGCCGGTGCGAGGCCGCGGCGATGTCGATGGTGCGGGCATCGACCGAGATCGTCTGGTCGTTGCGCCAGTCGCGCATGAAATGGTTGATCTCGGCCAGCGCCTCGGGAATGTACTCCCCGTCCAGCCAGTAAATCGTGTCGAGGCTCTCGCCGGTGCGGCCGGAATACATCTTGATCCGCCGCACATCGCCGGCCCCGCGCAGGAAGCCGAAGGCGTTGGAGTAGGTGGGGGCCGCCACAAGGGCCGTGGCCGCAAATACTCCCAGGATCCCGCGCCGCGAGACTCCTGCCGAATGTGTCATCGTCATTGGTGCGCCTGTCCCGTCGCTTTTGACCGCTTTTGCTGCGGCTTGATGCCATGTCATCCCCAGATGCAGGGAATTTATGCCACGCTCCGACTCATGTGCCAACCGCGCAAATGCCGCAGACCCGTTAACGGAAGGTTGATAGGCGAATTCCTGCTGAAATTTTTGGCGCGCTCGGCCGGCTGCCGACCTGTTGCCGGAATGCGACAGGCTGTCCCTTGCGCTTGGTCTTGTGAGTGGACAGGCGCGCGCGGCCACAGCAAGGATCATCCACAAGACAAAATGCGCAACGGGACAGGTCGGCAGATGCGGAATACCGGGCGGAAACGGACCATGAGGCAAGCGCGGCACGCAGCCGCGCTGCTGGCGGTGATGGCGGCGCTGGCCTTTGCGCCGCAAGCTGCCGGTGCCACCGCCTTCAGCCCCTTTGCGCAGGGCGTGGCCGAGGCCGCGGGCACCGATGCCGCCATCGCCGCCTTCTACCGGCTGCGGAACTACGCCCCGCTCTGGACCACCGCCGCCGATGCCGCGCGCCGCGCCGCACTGTTCGACGCGCTCGACCGCGCCGCCGCCCATGGCCTGCCGGTCTTGCGCTACGATGCCGCCGGCCTGCGCACCCAGATCGCCGCGATCCGCACCGAGCGCGACCGCGCCCGGGCCGAAGTCGCCCTCAGCCGCGCCTTCCTCGCCTATGCGCAGGATGTGTCCAGCGGCGCGCTGGAGCCGCGCAAGATCGACGCCGGCATCGTGCGCGAGATCATCCGCCCCGATCCCGCCGCCACCCTTGCCGCCTTCGCCAGCGCCGATCCGGCCGCCTTCGTCCGCGCCCTGCCGCCTGCCGCGCCCGAGTATGCGCAGCTGATGAAGGCCGGGCTCGACCTGCGCCGCGCCGCCGCCTCGGGCGGCTGGGGGCCGCGCATTGCGGCCGAAAGCCTCAAGCCCGGCGCCAGCGGCCCGGCCGTGGTGCAGCTGCGCGACCGGCTGGTGGCGATGGGCTATCTGCGCCGGTCGGCGACCCAGGATTTCGACGGCCAGGTGCAGAAGGCCGTGCAGGCCTTCCAGATCGACCATGGCCTTGCCCCCGACGGCATCGCCGGCGCCGGCACCATCGACGAGATCAACCGCCCCCCCGAAGACCGCCTGCACGCGGTGATCGCCGCGATGGAACGGCTGCGCTGGATGAACGGTCTGGAGCTTGGCGAGCGGCATATCTGGGTGAACCTGCCCGACTTCACGGCGAAGATCATCGACCACGGCAAGGTCACCTTCGAGACGGTCAGCGTCGTCGGCATGAACCAGGGCGACCGGCGCACGCCCGAGTTTTCCGACCAGATGGAATACATGGTCATCAACCCCACCTGGAACGTGCCGCGCAGCATCACGGTCAAGGAATACCTGCCGATGATGCAGAAGAACCCCAATGCCGCGGGGCATCTCAACATCGTCGACCGCTCGGGCCGGGTGGTGAACCGCGGCGCCATCAACTTCGCGCAATACAGCGCTCGCACCTTCCCCTTCGACATGAAGCAGCCGCCGTCCAACTCGAACGCGCTTGGCCTCGTCAAGTTCATGTTCCCGAACCAGTACAACATCTACCTGCATGACACGCCGTCCAAGTCGCTGTTCGACAAGGAAATCCGCGCCTTCAGCCATGGCTGCATCCGGCTGGGGCGGCCCTTCGACTTTGCCCATGCGCTGCTGGCGCGGCAGACGGACGACCCCGAGGCGGAGTTCAAGCGCCACCTGAACACCGGGGTCGAGACCGCGGTCTCGCTGGACCAGCCGGTGCCGGTGCATCTGGTATATTTCACCGCCTGGCCCACGCCGAAGGGCCGCATCGACTATCGCCGCGACATCTATGGCCGGGACGCCGCGATTTTCGAGGCGCTGCAGGCCGCCGGGGTGGCGCTTGCGCTTCAGGAGGGCTAAGTCACTGCGGGAACGGGGCGGCACGTGCCGCCCGATGCCGGAGGCGACATGACCCAGCATCCTGAAGGCCACACCATCTCGGCGCTGGCCGCCGCGCTTGGCGGCCGGGCCGAGGGTGACACCAGCCTGACCATCCTGCGCGCCGCCGAGCCTGCTCAGGCCGGCCCCGAGGATCTGGCGCTGGCGATGGACCCGAAATATGCCGCCGGGCTCGCGCTTGGCCGCGCCCGCGCCGCGATGCTGTGGGAGGGGGCAGACTGGCAGGCGCTCGGCCTTGCCGCCGCCATCTTCGTGCCGCGCCCCCGGCTGGCGATGTCCGGCCTGACCCGCACCCTCGATCCGGGGCCCGCGCTTGCCCCCGGCATCCATGCCTCGGCCATCGTCGATCCCACGGCCAGCATCGGCATCGGCGCCGCCATCGGGCCCTTCGTGGTCATCGGCCCCGGCGCGGTGATCGGCCCGCGCGCCCGCATCGCCAGCCATGCCAGCATCGCCGAGGGCGCCCGCCTCGGCGCCGATGCCCTGATCCTGCAGGGCGCCCGCATCGGCGCGCGGGTGGTCATCGGCGATCGCTTCATCTGCCAGCCGGGCGCGGTGGTCGGCGCCGACGGCTTTTCCTTCGTCACGCCCGAGAAATCCGGGGTCGAGGAAATCCGCCAGACGCTTGGCGAACGCGAGCAGATCCGCGCGCAAAGCTGGCTGCGCATCCACTCGCTCGGCACCGTCGAGATCGGCGACGATGTCGAGATCGGCGCCAATGCCACCATCGACCGCGGCACCATCCGCGCCACCACCATCGGCGCCGGCACCAAGCTCGACAACCTCGTGCATGTCGGCCACAACGTCCAGGTAGGGCGCGATTGCCTGCTCTGCGGCCAGGTCGGCATTGCCGGCTCGGCGCGGATCGGCGACCGGGTGGTTCTGGCCGGGCAATGCGGCGTGTCGGACAACATCTTTGTCGGCGATGACGTGATCGCCGGCGGCGCCACCAAGATCTTCACCAACGCCCCCGCCGGCCGGGTGCTTCTGGGCAGCCCGGCGCTGAAGATGGAAAGCCATGTCGAGGCGTGGAAGAACATCCGCCGCCTCGGCCGGCTGTTTGCACAGGTGGCAGAGCTTAAAGAAGCTGTTACAAGGCTCGGCCAGAAGGACTGACCCGACCCCGACCCGCTCGCGGGCCCAATAGACCACCCGGAGACCCCGCATGACCGCCAGCATCCAGGACCGCATCATCGCCATCATCGCCGAACAGGCGGTACTCGAGCCCGAACAGGTGCTGCCGGGCTCGACGCTCGAGGATCTTGGCATCGACAGCCTCGGCCTCGTCGAGTCGATCTTCGCCATCGAGGAGGCCTTCGACATCACCGTGCCGTTCAACGCCAACGACCCGCAGCAAAGCGAGTTCGACATCTCCTCGGTCGCGGCGATCGTCCGTGCGGTCGAGGGGCTGATCGCGGCGCAGAAGGGCTGATCCCGTGCGCAGGGTCGTCATCACCGGCGCCGGCACCATCAACGCGCTTGGCCATAACGTCGCGCAGACCTTCGAGGCCTTCCGCGAGGGCCGCTGCGGCATTGGCGAGCTGAACATCCGCGACGTCGAACGCCTCTCGATCCGCATCGGCGGCCAGGTGCTGGACTATGATCCCGAGGCGCATTTCAACCGCCAGCAGATCGCGCTTTACGACCGCTTCACCCAGTTCACCCTGCTGGCCGCCCGGCAGGCGATCACCCAGTCGGGGCTCAACTTCAACGGCACGCTTGGCTACGATTCGGGCGTCGTGCTTGGCACCGCCGCGGGCGGCACCACCACCTGGGACGAGAATTACCGGGCGGTCTATGAAGAGGGCAAGAACCGGGTGCATCCCTTCGTGGTGCCCAAGCTGATGAACTCCGCCGCCGCCAGCCATGTCAGCATGGAATGGAACCTGCGCGGCCCGGCCTTCACCGTCTCCACCGCCTGCGCCAGTTCCAACCACGCGATGGGGCAGGCGTTCCAGATGGTCCGCTCGGGCATGTGCAAGGCGATGGTCACCGGCGGCGCCGAGGCGATGCTGTGCTTTGGCGGCATCAAGGCCTGGGAGGGGCTGCGCGTCATGTCGCGCGACGCCTGCCGCCCGTTCAGCGCCAATCGCAACGGCATGGTGCAGGGCGAGGGCGCCGGGGTCTTCGTGTTCGAGGACTATGACCACGCCCGCGCCCGCGGCGCCGAGATGCTGGCCGAGGTGATCGGCTTTGCCATGTCCTCCGACGCCTCCGACATCGTCATGCCCAGCCAGCAGGGCGCCGAACGCGCCATCACCGGCGCGCTGCGCGACGCGCGCCTGAACCCCGAGGATGTGGGATATATCAACGCCCACGGCACCGGCACCGCCGCCAATGACAAGACCGAAAGCGCCGCCGTCGCCCATGCCTTCGGCCACCATGCCGACCGGCTGATGATGTCCTCGACCAAGTCGATGCACGGCCACCTGATCGGCGGCACCGGCGCGGTGGAGCTTCTGGCCTGCATCATGGCGCTGAAGGACGGGGTGATCGCCCCGACCATCGGCTATGAGGAAGCGGACCCCGAATGCGCGCTCGACGTGGTGCCGAACGTGGCGCGCGAGGCGAAGGTGGATGTCTGCCTGTCCAACGCCTTCGCCTTCGGCGGGCTCAATGCGGTGATCGCCCTGCGCCGCGCCGCCTGAAAGAGCCTCGCCTGAAACGCAAGACGCCGCCCCGGTCGGGGCGGCGTCTGCATGTCCTGCGCGCGCGGTCAGTTCCCGGCAATATCCGCGTTGGCGGCATTCACCGCATCATAGCCGGCGGTGAAGCCCTTCAGCGAGATGTTCAGCTGCACCTTGCGGTCGGGCGCCGCCATCGGGCTGATCGCCATCGTCGCCTTGTTGCCGCGCTTGAACGCCTCGATCTCGGCATCGGTGAAGCCCACCCGCGCCACGCAGCCGATCGGCGCGCAGAAGGTGAAGGCATAGCGCTTGGCATCGGCGCTATCGACCTGCATCAGGATCGCCTCGGGCAGCAGGGTTTCCAGCGGCGTCATGATCGTGCCGCCGGCCGCGGCCTGCTCGCCCTCGGGCAGCCCGAACAGGCTGAACTCGGCGACCGGGTTGCCGTCGTCATCCTTCAGCAGCTGATAGAGCTGGCAGGGGTCCGACCCGTCCTCGGTGCGCACGCAGCGCTGTTCCCAGTCGCCATGCGTCGCCTCGGTATAGGCCTCGCCGATGCCCGGGGTGGCATCCGCGCTGTCGGTCTCGGCGGGGGCCTCCGCGGCGGGCGCCGCGGGTGCGGGGGCAGGGGTCTCGGCCGGGGTCTCGGCGGGGGCTGCGGCATCTTGCGCCAGGGCAGGCAGGCCGAGGCCCAGGGCCAGGGCAAGCGCCAGCGCCGGGCGCAGCGGTTTCATCATCTCGGTCATTGTCGGGCACCGTTATTTGTCAGGACGTGTCCCGCGGCGGTCTAGCACGGCGATGCGGGAGTGTCAGGCGGGAAAATCCGGTGCGCCAAGGTCCGAACGGCCAAATCTTCGTGCTCGGCCCGCCCCGATCCAAGCCCGGGTTCCCCTGCCGGCGTCGCGCAAAAGGAAAAGGACCCGAAGGCCCTTTTCCCACCGTCTACGATCCCTGTCGGACTGGCCGACTTGTCATTGATCGCAGACGCTAAGCGCTTCGCGGCGCGACGTCAACAAGGAGGACAGTCCTGTTTGTGGCTGTGGATCGGGAAAATGTTCCGCCGCCGGTGCGCCGGGCGGGGTATTCATCCTGCGGTTGCATGAAAAGGGCCGCGCCCGACCCGGGGCGCGGCCAGTCCGACAGGGAGGAAGCTGCCCGCGCGCCAGCGAGGCCGGCGCGGGGGACAAGATGCACAGTGGCAGCAGGGGGTTAAGGATGTATTGTGGCGCCGAACCAAGGACCAAGCCAGCAAGGACGACCCATGCCCCAGGACAGCCCCGCCCCTGTTCAGACCCCGCCGGCGCTCAGCGGCATCCTCGCCCCCGGTGCGGTCTTCGTCGGCGGCGGCGGCGCGGCCCATGCCGAGGCGCAGCACCTGCTGCTCAAATACGGCAACCGCCACGGGCTGATCGCCGGCGCCACCGGCACCGGCAAGACCGTCACCCTGCAAGTGCTGGCCGAGGCCTTCTCCTCCGCCGGCGTCCCGGTCTTCCTGTCCGACGTGAAGGGCGACCTCGCCGGCCTCGCCAAGGCCGGCTCGGCGGACGGCAAGCTGCACGGCGCCTTCGCAACCCGCGCCGCAACCATCGGCTACGAGCTTGGCTACACGGCCTTTCCCGTCACCTTCTGGGACCTCTGGGCCGAGCAGGGCCACCCGGTCCGCACCACCGTGACCGAGATGGGCCCGCTGCTGCTGGCGCGCCTCCTCGACCTCACCGACGCGCAAGAGGGCGTGCTCAACATCGCCTTCCGCATGGCGGATGAAGAGGGGCTGCCGCTGCTGGACCTGAAAGACCTGCAGGCGATGCTGGTCTTTGTTGGCGAGAACGCGCGGGACATCGGCCTGCGCTACGGCAATGTCAGCGCCGCGAGCATCGGCGCGATCCAGCGGCAGCTGCTGGTGCTGGAAAACCAGGGCGGCACGCGCCTCTTTGGCGAACCGGCGCTGGACCTTGCCGATCTGATGAGCCTGGCCCCCGATGGCCGCGGCCGCATCAACATCCTCGCCGCCGACCGGCTGATGGGCTCGCCGCGGCTCTACGCCACCTTCCTGCTCTGGCTGCTGTCGGAACTGTTCGAGGAGCTGCCCGAGGTCGGCGACCCCGACCAGCCGCGCTTCGTGTTCTTCTTCGACGAGGCGCATCTGCTGTTCGACGACGCCCCCAAGGCCCTCGTGGACAAGGTCGAACAGGTCGCCCGCCTGATCCGGTCGAAGGGCGTCGGCGTCTATTTCGTGACGCAAAACCCCGCCGACGTGCCCGACGATATCCTCGGCCAGCTTGGCAACCGCGTCCAGCACGCCCTGCGCGCCTTCACCGGCAAGGACCAGAAAGACCTCGCCCGCGCCGCGCAGAACTATCGCCCGAACCCCGATTTCGACACCGAGGCGGCGATCAAGGAGGTCGGCACCGGCGAGGCGGTGACGTCCTTCCTGCAGGCCAAGGGCGTGCCCGGCATCGTCCAGCGCACGCTGGTGCGCCCGCCCGCCAGCCAGCTTGGCCCGATCACACCGGCCGAGCGGGCAGCAGTGATCGCCGCCTCGCCCTATCGCACGAAATACGAAACCACCGTGGACCGCGATTCCGCCTTCGAGCGCTTGCGCGCCCGCGCCGAGGCCGCCGCCCGGCAGGTGGAGGAGGTCGAGGAGGCGGAACCCGAGCGCGAGTTCACTGCCGGGCGCCGCTATGGCGGCAAGACCGTGCCCGCCAAGAAACCCGCCAGCCGCTCCAGCCGGTCGGACAGCATCGCCGAAACCTTCGGCAAAAGCCTCGCACGCCAGCTTGGCACGCAAGCCGGGCGCAGCATCGTGCGCGGTGTCTTGGGCGGCCTCTTCAAGGCGCGCTGAGCGCTTATTTGCGGCGCGGCGGAACATATCGCCGCGCCGGCGGTTCACTTCCCAGATCACCCATATGTGACGGGAGTTTACCCGATGAAGCTCATGCGTTCTGCCGCGGTTGCGGCCCTCTTTCTTGCACCCTCCACCGGGCTGGCGAACTGCCTTGCCCCCGAAACCTTCGGGGCGGCCAGCGCCGCCGAGCCCTGCACCCTGGTGCTGGACGAGCCCGCGCCGGGGGCCAAGTTCCTGCGGGTGGAGCCTTCCACGCCCAGCTATGCCGTGGGCGATGCCTTCCCGGTCTATGAGCACAACATGCTGATCGACCCGCCGCGCTATGGCCTGCCGCCGGTCAATGGCAACTGGCGCTACTACCGGGCGAACGGGCACACCTACAAGGTCGATGCGCAAAGCTTCGCGGTGCTGGATGTGGTCAGCGAGGGCTATGCGGCGCTTCTGAATTAAGAACGCGCCGCAAGCCGTTGCTGCGGCGTGACTATTCGGCCGCGACCCTCCGCGCCGCCAGCATCGGTTTCAGGTAGCGCCCGGTATGGCTGCGCGCCACCTCGGCCACCTGCTCGGGGGTGCCGACCGCGACGACCTCGCCGCCGCCATCGCCGCCCTCGGGGCCGATGTCGATGATCCAGTCGGCGGTCTTGATGACGTCGAGGTTATGCTCGATCACCACCACCGTGTTGCCCTGGTCCACCAATTCATGCAGCACTTCCAAGAGCTTGCGCACATCCTCGAAATGCAGCCCGGTGGTGGGCTCGTCGAGGATATAGAGCGTGCGGCCCGTCGCGCGCCGCGCCAGCTCCTTGGACAGCTTCACCCGCTGCGCCTCGCCGCCCGAGAGCGTGGTCGCTTGCTGGCCGACCTTGACGTAGCCGAGGCCGACCCGCACCAGCGCATCCATCTTCTCGCGGATCGACGGAACAGCGGTGAAGAAGTCCTGCGCATCTTCAACCGTCATGTCAAGAACGTCCGCTATGCTCTTGTTCTTGAACTTGATTTCCAAAGTCTCGCGGTTGTAGCGCGCGCCCTTGCAGGTCTCGCAGGTCACATAGACATCGGGCAGGAAATGCATCTCGATCTTGATGACGCCGTCGCCCTGGCAGGCCTCGCAGCGGCCGCCCTTGACGTTGAAGCTGAAGCGGCCGGGCTTGTAGCCGCGGGCCTTGGCCTCGGGCAGGCCGGCGAACCAGTCGCGGATCGGGCCGAAGGCGCCGGTATAGGTGGCGGGGTTCGACCGCGGCGTACGGCCGATGGCGCGCTGGTCGATGTCGATGACCTTGTCGAGATGCTCGAAGCCCTTGATGCTGTCGCAGGGCGCCGGGGTCTCCCGCGCGCCGTTCAGCCGCATGGCCGCGGTCTTGTACAGCGTCTCGATGGTCAGCGTGGATTTGCCGCCGCCCGACACGCCGGTGACGCAGAGGAACAGACCCAGCGGAAACTCGGCCGTCACCTGCTTGAGGTTGTTGCCGCAAGCCCCTGAAACGACAAGCTTCTTGCCATTCCCCTTGCGCCGGTCGCTGCGCACCGGGATCTGCCGCGCGCCCGACAGGTACTGCCCGGTCAGGCTGGCCGGATCGGCCTGCACCTGCGCCGGGGTTCCGTGGCTGACGATGCGCCCGCCATGCACCCCGGCGCCGGGGCCCATGTCATAGACATAGTCGGCATGGCGGATCGCATCCTCGTCATGTTCCACCACCAGCACCGAATTGCCCTGGTCGCGCAGGTTCTTGAGCGTGGTCAGCAGCCGGTCGTTGTCGCGCTGGTGCAGGCCGATGGAGGGCTCGTCCAGTACATAGAGCACGCCGGTCAGGCCCGAGCCGATCTGCGAGGCGAGCCGGATTCGCTGGCTCTCGCCGCCCGAGAGGGTGCCGGCGGCGCGCGACAGGGTCAGGTAGTCGAGCCCGACATTCACAAGGAACCCAAGGCGTTCGCGGATTTCCTTGAGGATGGCGCGGGCGATCTCGTTCTTCTGCGCGCTGAGCTCATCGGGGACGGTGGACACCCACTCATGCGCCTCGCGGATCGACATCTGGACGACCTGGCCGACATGCAGGTTGGCGATCTTCACTGCCAGCGCCTCTGGCTTCAGCCGGTAGCCGTTGCAGGCGCCGCAGGGGCGGTTGTTCTGGTAGCGCTCCATCTCCTCGCGGCTCCAGGCGCTGTCGGTCTCGCGGTAGCGGCGTTCCATGTTGGGGATCAGCCCCTCGAAGGTGCGCGAGACCTGATAGACGCGGCCGCCCTCGTCGAAGCGGAAGGCGATCTCCTCCTCGCCCGAACCATAAAGGAACACCTGCTGCACCGCCTCGGGCAAATCCTTCCAGGCCTTGCGCTTGTCGAAGCCGTAATGGCGGGCGAGGGCGTCGATGGTCTGGGTCTGGTAGGGGGATTTGCTCTTGGCCCAGGGGGCTAGCGCGCCGTCGGTCAGTTTCAGGGTGATGTCGGGCACGACGAGGCGTTCGTCGAAGAACAGCTCCACCCCGAGGCCGTCGCAGACCGGGCAGGCGCCGAAGGGGGCGTTGAAGGAGAAGAGCCGCGGTTCGATCTCGGGGATGGTAAAGCCCGAAACCGGGCAGGCGAATTTTTCGGAAAAGGTGATGCGCTCGGCCACGAAATCCTCGGGCGCATCGGCGGGGGGGGCCATTTCCAGCAGCGCGATGCCGTCGGCGAGGTCGAGCGCGGTGCGGAAGCTGTCGGCCAGCCGCGTCTCCAGCCCCTCGCGCACCACGATCCGGTCCACCACCACGTCGATGTCATGGCGCAGCTTCTTGTCGAGCGTCGGGGCATCCTCCAGCTCGTGGAACACCCCGTCGATCTTGACGCGCTGGAAGCCCTGCTTGCGCAGCTCCAGCATCTCTTTCCGATACTCGCCCTTGCGGTCGCGCACGATGGGGGCCAGCAGGAAGGCGCGGCTGCCCTCGGGCAGGGCCATCACCGCATCGACCATGTCCTGCACCTGCTGCGCGGTGATCGGCAGGCCGGTCGCGGGCGAATAGGGGGTGCCGGCGCGGGCATAGAGCAGGCGCAGGTAGTCGTAGATCTCGGTGACGGTGCCGACGGTCGATCGGGGGTTCTTCGAGGTCGTCTTCTGCTCGATGCTGATCGCCGGCGAGAGGCCCGAGATATGGTCCACATCCGGCTTGCCCATCATGTCGAGGAACTGGCGGGCATAGGCCGAGAGCGATTCCACGTAGCGGCGCTGGCCCTCGGCATAGATCGTGTCGAAGGCGAGGCTGGACTTGCCCGAGCCGGACAGGCCGGTGATCACCACCAGCTGGTCGCGGGGGATATCCACGTCCACGCCCTTGAGGTTGTGCTCGCGCGCGCCGCGGACAGAGATGAACTTTTGCTCGGCCATGAATGCCCCCGGGTGTCAGACCTGCAAGAAATAGGGCATCGGGAGCGAGTCTCCAACCCTGAAAAGTGAACAGAAGATGAACGTGATGCTGCGGGGCCGCAAAAGCGTTTGCGGGGGCAGGTCATATTCTGGTATTGGAATGCATCTGGCGCCTCGCGGTGCTGTCTTGCCTTGAGGTTTGCCCATGTTCTCGTTCCTGCGCCCCTCCGGCCCTCCCGGTGCCCGCGTGCAGCCGATTGCCGCTGCCGAGGCGGTGGCGCGCGCCAAGGCCGGTGAGATCACGCTGATCGACGTGCGCGAGGGCAATGAGCTGGCGACCAGCGGCAGGGCCAAGGACGCGCTGCATGTGCCGCTGGCGGTGCTGCGGATGCGCTGCGATCCGGCAAGCCCCGAGTTCCTGGGGCTGGACCTGGCGCGGCCGGTGGCGCTCTATTGTGCCTCGGGCGCGCGCAGCCAGGCGGCGGGGCAGATGCTGCTGCAGATGGGCTATGGCACGGTCTACAACATCGGCGGGCTGGGGCATTGGGTGGCCGGCGGCGGCGCGGTGGAGCGCTGACAGCCCGCGTCAAGGCGGCTGCCGGCCTTGAACCCGAAGGGCCGCGGCCCCATAACGGTCGGGCATAAGGAGCCCTTGCCGACATGGACCCCGTTACCCCTGCGACCCTCGACATCACCTTCTGGCTGACCGCCGCCGGCATCATCCTGCTGCTGGCGATGTCCGCCTTCTTCTCCGGTTCCGAAACCGCGCTGACCGCTGCCTCGCGCGCCAAGCTGCGCGCCCGGGCCGACAAGGGCGAGGCCGGGGCCGAGGCGGCGCTGGTCATCACCGAGGATAGCGAGCGGCTGATCGGCTCGCTGCTGCTGGGGAACAATGTCGTCAACATCCTGGCTGCCTCGCTGGCGACAGCGCTGCTGACGCGGCTGTTCGGCGCCAATGGCGTGGCGGTGGCGACGCTCGTGATGACGACTCTGGTGCTGATCTTTTCCGAAGTGCTGCCCAAGACCTATGCGATCACCCGGCCCGAGGCGATGGCCTCGAAGGTGGCGCGGCTGGTGCGGGTGCTGATCAAGGTGCTGTCGCCGGTGGTGGCGGTGGTGCGGGCCATCGTGCGGGTGATCCTGATGGTCTTCGGCGTCAAGACCGACCCCGACAGCGCCATGTTCTCGGTGCGCGACGAGATCGCCGGGGCGCTGGCCATCGGCCAGCAGGAGGGCACCGTCGAGAAGGAGGACCGCGACCGCCTGCTGGGGGCGCTGGACCTGTCGGAGCGGACGGTGGAAGAGATCATGCTGCACCGCAGCCAGATCGAGATGATCGACGCCGAGGCAAGCCCGGGCGCGATCCTGTCGGCGGTGCTCGCCTCGCCGCATACGCGCCTGCCGCTCTACAAGGGCGAGCGCGAGAACGTGGTGGGCGTCGTCCATGCCAAGGATCTGCTGCGCGCCGTGGAAAAGACCGTGACCGGCGAGGATGGCAACTTCGCCTCGATCCGCGATCTCGACGTGATGGCGGTTGCGATGCCGGCCTATTTCGTGCCGGAAACCACGCCGCTGGACGAGCAGATGCGCGAGTTCCTGAAGCGCCGCACCCATTTCGCGCTGGTGGTGGATGAATATGGCGACCTCAAGGGCCTGATCACGCTGGAGGACATCATCGAGGAGATCGTCGGCGATATTTCCGACGAGTTCGACCTGGCGGGCGAGCATCCGGTGAAGAAGACCCCGGAGGGCGATTTCCTGGTGGATGGCACCATGACCATCCGCGACCTCAACCGCGCGATGGACTGGCAGCTGCCCGACGAGGAGGCGAACACCGTCGCCGGCCTGGTGATCCACGAGGCGCAGACGATCCCGGCCGAGGGCCAGCTGTTCAGCTTCCACGGCTTCCACATCGAGGTGGTGTCGCGGAAAGAGAACCGGCTGGCGAAGCTGAAGATCCGGCCGTTGTGAGGGGGCGGCGCCCTATGGCGCATTGCCTGAATGCCGGGAGGGCCTATGTCCTCATCCCTCGCCCTGCGGCCCCGCGCCTTCGGGCGACCGTCGCGGACGGCTTGCCACTGGCAAGCCGCCTGATCGCGCCGGGGCGCCAGATCTGAGCGCGAAGCTCTTGGGAGTTGCCCGCCCATAGGAAAAGGGCGCCGCCTTTCGGCCGCGCCCCTTCCAAGTCCTGAGCCTTGGAACCTCAGCTCCCCTTCGGCTTCCACGGTTTCGCGCCGCTGTCGGGGCGGTCCGACCTTGTGCCGTATTTCGCGCCGGGCTTGCCGGGGCCCTTGCCGGCGGTGTCGGGCTTCGGCTTCGGTTTCGCCCAACCGGATTTCGCGGCGTGCGGACCAGCGGGGCCCTCGGCGCGGGCGGCGGCCTTGTGGCGGGGCTTGCGCGGCGCCTCGGCGCTGTCCTGTGCGGCCGGGGGCACCGGCGACCAGTCGCTGCGCGGCGCGGCCTCCTTGCGCTCGAAGCTGCGCGGCTCGCGCGGGGCGCCGTCCTCGCTGCGCGGCTTGCCCTCATAGGGCTTGCGGGCCGGGCGCGGGGCGGCGTCGGGGTTGCCGGGCAGGCCTTCGGGGGCCTTCGCCATGCGCGTCACCGGGATGCCGTCTTCCAGCGTGCCGGCGGCGCCGAGGGCGCCGAAGAAGCGCTGCTCGGCACCCGCCGCGATCTGCACCGCGGTTTCCTCGCGGCCCACCCGGATCGCGCCGATATCGGTGCGGGTCAGGTCGCCCGCGCGGCAGAGCATCGGCAGCAGCCAGCGCGCCTCGGCCCGTTGCTCATGGCCGACGGGCAGCGAGATCCAGAAGCTGGGGCCGAACTCGGAACGCTCGCGTTTCGCGCCGTCGCCGGCGGGGCGCAGGTCTTCGGGAGCGGAGCGGCCGGCGGCCCAGAGCCGGTAGAAGCCGGCGGCGAGCGCCCGCGGCGGCAGCGCCATCAGCGCGGCGAGGGCCTCGGTCTCAGACTCCTCGACCGGGGCGTGCAGCGCCGGATCGGCGATCATCCGTTCGGCATCGCGGGCCAGCACTTCCTCGGCCGAAGGCGCGGCGCCCCAGATCGCGGCGATATTCGCCCAACCCAGCAGACGTTCGGCCTTCTTGCGGGCGTTGACCGGCACGATCAGCGCGCTGGTGCCCTTGTTGCCGGCGCGCCCCGTGCGGCCCGAGCGGTGCAGCAGGGTTTCCTTGTTGGTCGGCAGGTCGGCATGGATCACCAGGTCCAGCCCCGGCAGGTCGATGCCGCGCGCCGCCACGTCGGTGGCGATGCAGACCTTGGCGCGGCCGTCGCGCATGGCTTGCAAGGCGTGGCTGCGCTCCTGCTGGCTCAGCTCGCCCGACAGCGCCACCACCGGGAAGCCGCGGTTCACGAAGCGCGCCGTCAGGTGGTTGACGGTGGCGCGGGTGCCGCAGAACACCAGCGCGCGGCTGGATTCGTAATAGCGCAGCACGTTGACGATGGCATTCTCGCGGTCGCCCGGATCGACGGCATAGGCGCGGTATTCGATATCCAGATGCTGCTCGCGTTCCGCAGCCGTCGAGATGCGTTTCGCATCGCGCTGGTAGGCTTTCGCCAGCTGCGCGATCTCGGGCCGGACGGTGGCCGAGAACAGCAGCGTGCGCCGGTCGGTCGCGGCCGATTGCAAGATGAACTCCAGATCCTCGCGGAAGCCGAGGTCGAGCATCTCGTCGGCCTCGTCCAGCACGGCAACCTTCAGCGCCGAGATGTCCAGCGCGCCGCGGCGGATGTGGTCGCACAGGCGCCCGGGGGTGCCGACGACGATATGGGCGCCGCGTTCCAGCACGCGCCGTTCCGACCGGGCATCCATGCCGCCGACACAAGAGGCGATCACCGCGCCGGCGGGCGCATAGAGCCATTCCAGCTCGCGCCGGACCTGCAGCGCCAGTTCGCGCGTCGGCGCCACGATCAGCGCGGCGGGCAGGGCGGCGTGGGTGAAGCGAAGGTCATCGCCCAGCAGGTCGGCGGCCATGGCAAGGCCGAAGGCCACGGTCTTGCCCGAGCCTGTCTGCGCCGACACCAGCAGGTCGGCCCCTGCGACGGCCGGGTCCAGCACCGCCTCCTGCACCGGGGTCAGGCTGGCATAGCCCTTCGCGGTCAGGGCTTCGGACAATGCGGGATGGATACCGTCGAATTCGATCATGGGGGGCTTTCGTTGAACGGGGCAGGGCGCGGGGCCGGGACGGCCGCCGGGAACCGGCTGAAACGGAAAAAGGGGGTGGCGCAGCTTCTGCGCGCTTCGCCCCTACACGCTTTGCCGCGGGATGTATAGTCGCAAACGGGTTTGGGCGACCCGCGACACCGCGCGGATCGCCCGGGAGGGTGGTGGCGCGGCGCCGGTCAGGACTTGAGCGGGCAGGTGCTGATGCCGAGGATCGAATAGACCGGGCAGGTCTTCAGCAGCCCGGTCGCCAGCGGCACGATGCCGATCAGGTAGAGCCAGCGATAGGCACCATCGGCGTTCAGGAAGAACCCGGCGAGCAGCGCAAGGCCGACCACGACGCGCAGGATGCGGTCGATGCCGCCGACATTGGTCTTGAACATGGTCTGTCCCCCTTGGACGGATAATATGCAAATCAGACTATATGATTTCCGGGGGGCTGCGTCATGCGGCAAATCGGCCTTCAGCTGCGGCCGCGCGCCTCGAACCTCGGCAGCATCGCCGAGAAATCCTTGCCGCGGCCGCCCTCGGCCTCCACGAAGCTCTCATAGAGCAGCGTCGCCAGCGCGCCCATCGGCGTGTCGGCATCGGCCGAGCCCGCCGCCTGCTGGCTGAGCCGCAGATCCTTGAGCATCAGCTCCGCCGCAAAGCCGGGCTTGTAGCCGTTGTCGGCAGGGCTGGCGGGGCCGACGCCCGGCGCCGGGCAATAGGCGTTCATCGACCAGGAATAGCCCGAGGAGGTGGAGACGACGTCGAACATCTTCTGCCGGTCGAGCCCCAGCTTGTCGGCCAGCGCAAAGGCCTCGCAGGTGGCGATCATGGTGACGCCGAGGATCATGTTGTTGCAGATCTTGGCCGCCTGGCCCGCACCTGCGCCGCCGCAATGCACCGCCTTCTGGCCCATCACCTCGAACAGCGGCAGGGCGGTGGCGAAAGCGGCCTCCGGCCCGCCGACCATGAAGGTGAGCGTGCCGGCGGTTGCGCCGCCGACCCCGCCCGAGACCGGCGCATCCAGTGCGGCCAGCCCCGCCGCCGCCGCCTGATCGGCCACCGCGCGGGCGCTGTCCACATCGACGGTGGAGCAATCGACCAGCACCGCGCCGGGGGCCATCGCCGGGATCACCTCGGCCGCGACGCTGCGCAGGATCGCGCCGTTCGGCAGCATGGTGATCACCACCTCGGCATCCTGCACCGCGCCCGCCGCGCTGATCGCGCCGGTGACGCCCGCGGGCATCGGGGTGGCGGGGTCATAGCCCGTCACCTCATGGCCGGCCTTGACCAGATTGGCGGCCATCGGCGTGCCCATGTTGCCCAGTCCCAGAAACGCGATCTTCATGGTCTCTCCTCCTCAGAAGCTCAATTCGCCTTGCCCGAGCGGCGCCAGCAGCGCCTGCCATTCCTCGGCGGTGACCGTGCCGAGCGCGTGGCGCCAGCGCGGGCTGCGGTCCTTGTCGATGATCTGGGCGCGCACACCCTCCAGAAAGTCGGTAAGGGCGACGGCGCGGTGGGTGTAGCGGTACTCGTTCGCCAGCGCCTGCCGGATGCCATCGGCGGGGGCAAGCATGTCCAGCAGCGCGAGGGTGCAGGCCATCGACAGCGGCGAGTTGCGCAGGATGGCCTTGCGGGCCTCGGTGGCCCAGGGCTCGGGGTGCGGCTCCAGCCGCTGCACGATTTGCGCAATGTCGGCATCGGCAAAGGCTGCGTCGATGCCAGCGGCGGCTTCGGCCAGCGGGCTGGCGGGGGCGGGCAGGGCGCGGGCGGCGACCAGCCCGGCATCGCCGCTGGTGCAGAGATCGGCGATGAGCGCGGGCCACTCCGCCTCGGGCAGGTAGTGGTCAGCAAAGCCCGCATGGATCGCATCGCCGGCGCCCATCCGCGCGCCGGTGAGGCCCAGAAGCCGGCCAAGCCGGCCCGGCGCACGGGCCAGCAGCAGGGTGCCGCCGACATCGGGGATCAGGCCGATGCCGCATTCGGGCATCGACATCTGGGTGGTGTCGCCGACAACCCGGTGGCTGACATGGCAGCCGATGCCGACGCCGCCGCCCATCACGAAGCCCTGCATCAGCGCCACGATGGGTTTCGGGTACTCCGCCAGCTTGGCGTTCATGCGGTATTCGTCGCGCCAGAAGTCCCGGCCCGCGGTATCATCCCCGGCCTTGCCGGCGCGATAGACCTCGGCGATGTCGCCGCCCGCGCAGAAGGCGCGCTCGCCATCCGCGTCGAGGATCACCAGATCGACGGCCGGATCGTCGCGCCACAGGTCGATGGCCGCCTCCAGCGCCAGCGCCATCGGGTGGCTGAGCGCGTTCAGCGCCTTGGGGCGGGTGAGGGTGATGCGGCCGGCGCGGCCTTCGATGCGGATGTGCATATCCTCGGTCATGTCCGCCCCGCCAGCATCTCGCGCGCCACGATCAGGCGCATGATTTCATTGGTTCCCTCGAGGATCTGATGCACGCGCAGGTCGCGCACCAGCTTCTCGATGCCGTAATCGCCAAGGTAGCCGTAACCGCCATGCATCTGCAGGCAATCGTTCGCCACCGCAAAGGCGGCGTCGGTCACATACATCTTGGCCATGGCGCAGAATTTGGTGGCATCCGCCGCGCCGGCATCCAGCTTGGACGCCGCCTGGCGCAGGAAGATGCGCGAGGATTGCAGCTTCACCTCCATCTCGGCCAGGCGGAACTGCAGCGCCTGGAACTGGTCGATGGAGCGGCCGAAGGCCTTCCGTTCCGCCATATAGGCCAAGGTTGCATCCAGCGCGGCCTGCGCGCCGCCAAGGGCAGAGGCGGCGATGTTGAGCCGCCCGCCATCGAGCCCGGCCATCGCATAGGCGAAACCCCGGCCCTCCTCGCCGATCAGGTTTGCGGCCGGCACCGGGCAATCGTCGAACTGCACGGCCCGCGTCGGCTGTGCGCGCCAGCCCATCTTGTCCTCCAGCCCGCCGAAGGACAGGCCCGGCGCCCCGGCCTCGACGATGACGGTGGAGATGCCCTTGGGCCCGTCCTCGCCGGTGCGGACCATCGTCACATAGACGTCGGAATAGCCGCCGCCCGAGATGAAGGCCTTGGTGCCGGTGAGGCGGTAGCCGTCATTGGTCTTCTCGGCGCGGGTGCGCAGCGCGGCGGCGTCCGATCCCGATCCGGGTTCGGTGAGGCAGTAGGAGAAGATCTTCTCCATGCGGCACAGGGAGGGCAGCCAGGTGGCCCGCGTTTCCGCGCTGCCGAACTTGTCGATCATGCCGCCGCACATGTTGTGGATCGACAGGAAGCTGCCGACCGCCGGGCAGGCCATCGCCAGCGCCTCGAAGACTAGCGTGGCATCGAGGCGGCTGAGGCCCGATCCGCCGACATCCTCGGACACATAGATCCCGCCAAGCCCCAGTTCCGCCACCTTGGGCCAGAGCGCCTTGGGGATGGTGCCCTCCGCCTCCCATTGCCGGGCGAAGGGCGCGATATGTTCCTGGCCAAAGCCATGGGCCATGTCGAAAATGGCCTGCTGCTCCTCGCTGAGCGCGAAATCCATGACAGCCTCCCCTCCGTCGGTTTCTGGTGGTCTAGCGGGCGAACCTTGCAGGACTTTTGCAAGGGTCGTGCAGGGCTGGCGCTGGTCCAGCCCTGCTAAGCCTGAGCCGCGAAGCGGATCAGTCCATCGCCTTGAAGTTGAACGCGGCGCCTTCCTTGAGGCCCGAGGGCCAGCGCGCGGTGACGGTCTTGGTGCGGGTGTAGAAGCGGAAGGCATCCGGCCCGTGCTGGTTCAGGTCGCCAAAGGCCGATTTCTTCCAGCCGCCGAAGGTGTGATAGGCCAGCGGCACCGGGATCGGCACGTTGATGCCGATCATGCCGACATTCACCCGGTTGGCGAAGTCGCGCGCGGTGTCGCCATCGCGGGTATAGATCGCGGTGCCGTTGCCATATTCATGGTCCATCGCCAGCTTCAGCGCCTCCTCGTAGGACTGCGCGCGCACGGTCGACAGCACCGGGCCGAAGATCTCTTTCCGGTAGATGTCCATGTCCGGGGTCACGTGGTCGAACAGATGCGGGCCGACGAAGAAGCCGTCCTCATAGCCCTGCAGGCTGAAGCCGCGGCCATCGACGACCAGCTTGGCGCCCTGCGCGACGCCCGACTCCACCAGCTTCAGGATATTGGCCTTGGCGGCGGCGGTGACGACCGGGCCGTAATCCACATCGTCGCCAGCCGTCCACGGGCCGACCTTCAGCCGCTCGATCCGCGGGATCAGCTTCTCGATCAGCGCGTCGGCGGTGGCATCGCCAACCGGCACCGCGACGGAAATCGCCATGCAGCGTTCGCCCGCCGCGCCATAGCCGGCACCGACCAGCGCATCGGCGGCCTGGTCGAGATCGGCATCGGGCATGATGATCATGTGGTTCTTGGCGCCGCCGAAGCATTGCACGCGCTTGCCGTTCGCGCAGCCGCGCGAATAGATGTATTGCGCGATCGGGGTCGAGCCGACGAAGCCGATGGCCTGCACGGTGTCATTGTCCAGCAGCGCATCGACGGCTTCCTTGTCGCCGTTGATCACCTGCAGCACGCCGTCGGGCAGGCCCGCCTCCTGGAACAGCGCCGCCAGCATCAGCGGGACCGAGGGGTCACGCTCGGATGGCTTGAGGATGAAGGCGTTGCCCGCAGCCAGCGCCGGGCCCATCTTCCACAGCGGGATCATGGCGGGGAAGTTGAACGGGGTGATGCCCGCGGCCACGCCAAGCGGCTGGCGCAGCGAATACATGTCGATGCCGGGGCCGGCGCTGTCGGTGAACTCGCCCTTCAGCAGATGCGGCGCGCCGATGCAGAACTCGATCACCTCGAGCCCGCGCTGGATATCGCCCTTGGCATCGGGGAAGGTCTTGCCGTGTTCGGAGGACAGCTTCTCGGCCAGCTTGTCCATGTCGCGGTTGATCAGGCGCACCATCTCCATCATCACGCGCGCCCGGCGCTGCGGGTTGGTCGCGCCCCATTTCACCTGCGCTTCGGCGGCAGCGGCGATGGCGGCGTCGATTTCCGCGGTGCTGGCGAGGGCGACCTGCGCCTGCACCTCGCCGGTGGCGGGGTTGAAGACATCGGCGAAGCGGCCGGACGTGCCCGCCACAAGCTTGCCGTTGATCCAGTGACCGATGGTTTCCATGACATCCTCCCGAAGTTCTGGTTGCGGCCACCATAGGCTTGCATTTCTGCGGCGCAAAGCGTCAGTTTCCCAAAAGCGTCTTGCAAATGTGCAAAGGAGGCCGGGATGCCGGATTGGGATGACCTGCGCATCTTCCTGGCCGTGGCGCGGGCAGAAAGCCTGTCGGGCGCCGGGCGGCGGCTGCGGCTGGATGCGGCGACGGTGGGCCGCCGCATCGCCCGGCTGGAAGAGGCGCTTGGCCATCCGCTGTTCCTGCGCTCCGCCCAGGGCTACCGGCTGACCGAGGCGGGCGGGCGGCTGATCCCCCATGCCGAGGCGGCAGAGCGGGCGATGGCGGCGGCGGCGGAAGACATGGCGGGCGCGGGGGCGGGGCTGACCGGGCAGATCCGGCTGGGGGCGCCCGATGGCTGCGCCAACTACCTTCTGCCGCAGGTGACGGCGGCGATCTGCGATGCCAATCCGGGGCTGGAGGTGCAGATCGTGGCGCTGCCGCGGGTGTTCAACCTGTCGCGGCGCGAGGCGGACATGGCCATCGCCGTCAGCCCGCCCGAGGCGGGGCGGCTGACGGTGCAGAAGCTGACCGATTACCGGCTGAGCCTTGCGGGGGATGCGGACTATCTGGCGGCGCATCCGGCGATCAGCAACCGCGCCGACCTTCAGGCGCACCGGCTGGTCGGCTACATCCCCGACATGATCTTCGACAAGGAGCTGGACTACCTGGCGGAGCTTGGCGCGGGAACAGTGCCGCTGGGGTCCAACTCCGTCTCGGTGCAGCTGATGTGGCTGCGCGCCGGGGCCGGGATCGGCATCGTGCATGATTTCGCCATGCCCTTCGCGCCGGGCCTGCGCCGGGTGCTGGCGGGGCAGGTGGCGCTGACCCGGGCCTTCTGGCTGATCCGCCATGCCGATGACCGCCGGTCCGACCGGATGACGCGCTTTACCGAGGCGCTGAGCCAGGGCCTGCGCCGCGAGGTGGCGCGGCTGGAGGCGCTGGCGGCGGGGCAGTAGCCTCGGCCAAGCTCCGCGCATCTCATACCTTTGGCCCGCTCCCCTTGACAGACTGCCCCACCCGGCGGACGCTGTCCCCCCGAGGAGGCGTGCAATTGGGTAGAGGAGGACTCGATGCTTGTTCACCAGATTCTGAAATCGAAGGCCGATGATGGCGTGGTCACCGTGGCGCCGGGCTGGAGCTTGGCTGCCGTGGCCGAAGTGCTGTCGGCCCGCCGCATCGGCGCGGTCATCGTCTCGCCCGATGGCAAGGCCGTGCTTGGCATCCTGTCCGAGCGCGACATCGTGCGCGAGCTTGGCCGCCGCGGCGCCGGCTGCCTGTCGGACCCGGTGGAGGCGATCATGACCCGGTCCATCGTGTCCTGCCGGCGCGAGGATGACGCCGTGACGGTGATGGAGAAGATGAGCGCCGGCCGTTTCCGCCACATGCCGGTGATGGAGGGCGAGGAGATGGTCGGCCTCATCTCCATCGGCGATGTGGTCAAGGCGCGGCTGTCGGAGCTGTCGATGGAGCGCGAGGCGCTGGCCGGGATGATCATGGGCAACTGACGGCCCTGCAAGATGCCCCGCCATCCGGGCGTGCCAAGGGGGGTGCTGCAACGCGGCGCTTGCATTTGGCGGGGCAATATAGTTGCGTGCTGAAAATTCGGGCGCGGCGTGAAGACCTCGGTCCCGCCCCGCCAAGTGGAGGGACAGCATGCGCATCGGCCTTTACCCCGGCACCTTCGACCCGGTGACGCTGGGGCATATCGACATCATCGAACGCGCCTCGCTGCTGGTGGACCGGCTGGTGATCGGCGTCGCCATCAACCGCGACAAGGGACCGCTGTTCACGCTCGAAGAACGGGTGGCAATGGTCGAGGACGAGATCGCCCGCATCGCCGCGCAATCGGGCACCGAGATCCTGGTGCATCCGTTCGAGAACCTGCTGATCGACTGCGCCCGCGACGTGGGCGCCAGCGTCATCATCCGCGGGCTGCGGGCGGTCGCGGATTTCGAGTATGAATTCCAGATGGTCGGCATGAACCGGGCGCTCGATGCCGGGGTGGAGACGGTGTTCCTGATGGCCGATGCGCGCCGGCAGGCCATCGCCTCGAAGCTGGTGAAAGAGATCGCCCGGCTGGGGGGCAATGTCTCGCAATTCGTGCCCGCGCCGGTGGTGGCGGCGCTGACCGAACGATTCAACCGCGCGCCGCGCTGAGGGGATCTTCCGCAGGCTCGGGTTCTGCCGGGCCCGTGGCCGCCTCGGGCGCCGCTGGCGGCGCGGTTTCGGCCGCGGCGGGAATTTCCGGCAACAGCTCCGGCTGTGCAGGCGTATCGTTCTGCACCGGAGTTGCGCTGACAGGCTCGGTCGCGGGCTCCTCGCGCGGCGCCGACACGGCGGCGGCGTCCGGTTCCGGCAGGCCAGGCACGGCTTGCGCGGGCGCCCCGGCGTCCGGGCCCGCCGCCTCTGCCTCGACCTCCTGCGCCTCCACCTTCGCTACCGTCAATGCCAGCGCCGCCGCCGTCGCGGGCGCGCCGCCGACCTTGGCGAAGATCGCCGGGTCCAGCTTGACCCCGCGGCGCGCGGCGCTGTCCACCACGGCGCGGCGCAGCGGCGCGCTTTTCTCCAGCAGCTTGCGGAAGCGGGCTTCGTCCAGCGCTAGCAGCGTGCAATGGGTGATCGCCACCACCTGCGTGCGCCGCCGCATCCGTGCCAGCAGGGCCAGCTGGCCGAACATCTCGCCGCGCCCCAGCCGGTGCCGCGTGCCCGCCGTCACCGTCTCCACCGCGCCCGAGGCGATGAACCAGACCTGCCGGGGCACCCCGTCGCGGCGCAAGATCACCTCGCCCGGCGGCACATAGATCGTGCGCAGCCGCCGCGCCAGCATCTTGCGGGCGCCCTCGTCGAGATCGGCGAACAGCGGGAATTGCGCCACGAGGTCGGACTTCTGCAACTTCAGGTCCAGCGTCGGGCGGGCGGCCAGCGCGGCGCGGCGGCGGGCGATCTCATCCCCCAGCGTGGCGCGCAGCTCGGGGCCGATCAGCCCGTCCTCGGTCAGCGCGTCGTACTCCCGCTCTTCCAGCCGCAGCGTGGTGCGGCGGATCAGCCGGCGCTCCAGCATCTCGGCATAGCCGGGGAATTGCAGGCGCAGGCCCTCCAGCTCTTTCTGCGTCTCTTCGGCGCGGCGATCCAGCAGCTCGTGCAACAGGTCCGCCACCCGGCGGCCATGGATGCGGCGGATGCGGTCGTTGATGAAGCCATGCAGCTGCGGCAGGATCATCCCCAGCGTCACCAGCATGTCGAAGCGGTCCTCGGTCAGACGCGCCAGCGGCCGGCCAAGGCCCACCCGGTTGTGCAGCGCCTCGGCCACCCGGTAGCGCCGCCCGGTGGCCAGGTTCGCCCGCGCCGCCGCGCGATAGGCGGTGCGCCCGCCGGCCCGCGTCGCCTCGATGATCCGGTCGGCGCCGGCCAGCAGCCGCTCGGCCAGTTCCGGCGGGATCACCTGCTGGCGGAATTCCTCAAGGATCAGATCGCGCTCGCGCCCGGCCAGCGCCACCAGCCCAAGGGTGATGCGGTCGCGGTCGAGGATCTCGGCATTGCCATCGGCGCGGTTCACCGCCGTGTCCAGCCGCTCGCCAAAGCGCTTGGCCTCGTCGCGCACGATCTCGCGCGTCAGGCCAAAGTCGCGGGCAGTCTCGGCCACGCCCTCGCGCACCGTCTGCAGCGCCACCGCGATCACCTGGTTGCCAAGCGCGGTGTCGATGGGCGAGAGCTTGTCGAGCCCCAGCCAGGCGATCACCCGGCGCAGGCTGGTGCCCTGCACGATCAGCGTGAACAGCGTGAAGCCGGTTGCGAGGATGCCGACCTGGCGCTTGATCTCGGGCGGGACCAGCCGGCTTTCGGTGACGGCCAGCGCCAGCGCCAGCGTGACCGCGCCGCGCAGGCCCCCCCAGAGGATCGCCACCCGGTAGGGCCGCTCCACCCGGGGCGAGACGCGCAGCAGCGTCAGCAGCGGCAGCACGATGAACAAGATCACCGCCCGCGCCGCGAAGGCCGCCAGCACCACGATGCCGATCAGCACCAGATCGAAGGCGCGCACGTCGGACAGCAGACGCGGGATCAGCAGCGCCGCCAGCACGAAGATCAGCGAGCCGGCCCAATGCGCCAGCAGGTCCCAGGTGTCGCGCAGCGTGGCGGTCAGCGCCGGCGGGAAGCGGCCCGGCGCCATCAGGTTCAGCGTCAGCCCCGCCACGACGACGCCGATCACGCCCGAGGCGCCCATCTGCTCGGCGCCGACATAGGTCAGGTAGGGCAGGGCAACGCTGACCGAGATCTGCCCCAGGGGATGCGCCGGCATCCGCGCGATGATCTCGACTGCGGCGCGTGCGGTCAGCGCCCCGGCCAGGATGCCGCCCGCGACGATCCAGGGAAAGCGCATCAGCCCGGCGCCGAGGTCGGGGTTCTCGGCGCCCACGGTCACGAAGCCGAGGAACAGGCCGAACAGCGCAATGGCGGCGGCGTCGTTCAGCAGGCTCTCGCCCTCGACGATGCGGGCCAATCGCTGCGGGGCAGGGGTGGCGCGGAAGATCGAGACCACGGCCGAGGGGTCTGTGGTGGACACGATGGCCCCGATCAGCAGGCAGGCGGCCAGCGGCAGCCCGGCAAAGGGCAGCAGCGCCAGCCCGATCACCACCGTCGCCACCACCACCGCGACCACCGCCAGCACCAGCACCGGCACCCAGTCATCCAGCATCCGCCGCAGGTTCAGCCCCAGCGAGACCTGGAAGACCAGCGTCGGCAGGAAGACATAGAGGAAGACGTTGGACCGGATCGGCAGGTTGAGGATCGCCAGCGCCAGCGGATTCAGCGCATCGGTCAGGTCAGTGCGCCAGAAGAAGGTCGCCGCGCCGCCGATGGCAACGCCCATGGCGGCAAGGATCACCGTATAGGGCAGCCGCAACTTTGCCGCGAGCGGCTCTGACAGGCCGATCACCAGAAACAGTGCGGCCACGATGGTGATGATGACGACCAATTCCATGCCACATCGGTAGCTTGGATGGGGCCGCCGGAAAACCTTCGCGCCGATAAGTTTTCGTTACCGGCGCGAAATATTCGGCATGATCCGTCGGATCAGAGCAGCTTGCCCATGGCGACGGCAGTATCGCTCATCCGGTTGGAGAAGCCCCACTCGTTGTCATACCAGGTCAGGATGCGGCAGAAGTTGCCTTCCATCACCCGGGTCTGGTCCAGCGCGAAGGTCGAGCTGTGCGGGTCATGGTTGAAGTCGATCGACACGTTCGGCAGCGCGGTGACGCCGAGGATGCCCTTCAGGCGCCCGGCGGCGGCGGCCTTGATCGCCTCGTTGATCTCTTCGACGGTGGTGGTGCGCGCCGCCTCGAAGGTCAGGTCCACGACCGACACGTTCGGGGTCGGCACCCGGATCGCCACGCCGTCGAGCTTGCCCTTCATCTCGGGCAGCACCTCGCCCACCGCCTTGGCGGCGCCGGTCGAGGTCGGGATCATGCTCAGCGCTGCGGCACGGCCGCGGTAGAGATCCTTGTGCATGGTGTCCAGCGTCGGCTGGTCGCCCGTGTAGCTGTGGATCGTGGTCATGAAGCCCTTGGCGATGCCGATGGCCTCATGCAGCACCTGCGCCACCGGGGCGAGGCAGTTGGTGGTGCAGGACGCGTTCGACACGATCAGGTCGTCCTTGGTCAGGGTCTTGTCGTTGACCCCGAAGACGATGGTCTTGTCGGCGCCCTTCGAGGGGGCCGAGACCAGCACCCGGCTGGCGCCGTTCTGCAGATGGATTTCCGCCTTGTCGCGGTCGGTGAAGATGCCGGTGCATTCCAGCACGATATCGACCCCGCCCCAGGGCAGTTCGGCCGGGTTGCGCAGCGCCGTCACCTCGATGGGCCCGCGGCCCACGTCGATGCTGGTCGCCGTCGTCGTCACCTCACCCGGGAAGCGGCCATGCACCGAATCGAAGCGGATCAGGTGGGCATTGGTTTCCACCGGGCCCAGGTCGTTGATCGCCACCACCTCGATATCGGTGCGCCCGGATTCCACGATTGCGCGCAGCACGTTGCGCCCGATCCGGCCGAAACCGTTGATTGCCACCTTCACCGTCATCATCATCTCCTCTGGCCAAGCAGCCGGTTTGCGCTAACAGCTTGAAAGCGCGGGAAAGCTCTGGCGGAGACTAGCGGCACTAGCGCCAGAAGGCGAGATATTCGATGAGATTTGCGAGCTTGCCGCCGACGAAGAGCGGCAGGCCTCCGCCGAACAGCAGCGCATCCACGAGGAAGGCCAGCAGGATCAGCGCCCCAAGCGCGATGGCGATGCGGTCGGTCATGGTCGGGGGCTCGGGGCCCCGCTTGCTCCTTCAGTGCAGGAGCCGCCCCATCGCGCCGGCCACATCGGCCATCCGGCAGGAGAAGCCCCATTCATTGTCATACCATGCCAGCACGCGCACGGTGCGCCCGCCGACGACCTTGGTCTGGTCCGGGGCGAAGATAGACGAATAGGGCGTGTGATTGAAGTCGATGGAGACCTTGGGCTCGGGATCATAGGCCAGCACCATGCCCATGTAACCATTCGCCGCCTCGCGCACCACGCGGTTGACCTCTTCCACCGTCACCTCGCGCCCCGCCTCGAAGGTCAGGTCCACGGCGGACACGTTCGGGGTCGGCACCCGGATCGCCGAGCCGTCGAGCCGACCCTTGAGTTCCGGCAGCACCTCGCCGATGGCTTTCGCGGCGCCGGTCGAGGTGGGGATCATCGCCATCGCCGCGGCGCGGGCGCGGTAGAGGTCGCTGTGGCGGCGGTCCAGCGTCGGCTGGTCGCCGGTGTAGCTGTGGATCGTGGTCATGATCCCGCGCTCGATGCCGATGGCGTCGTTCAGCACCTTGGCGAGCGGCGCGAGGCAGTTGGTGGTGCAGCTGCCGTTCGACACCACCAGATGCTCGGGCGTCAGGCTGCGATGGTTGACGCCGTAGACCACCGTCTTGTCGGCATTCTTGGCGGGGGCAGAGACCAGCACCCGCTTGGCGCCGCGGGTCAGGTGGACGGCGGCCGCGTCCCGGTCATTGAACTTGCCGGTGCATTCCAGCACCACGTCGCAGCCGTCCCAGTCCAGCTCCTCGGGGTTGTACGTGGACATCACCTCGATGGGCCCGCGGCCAAGGTCGAGCGTCTTGCCCGACACCCGCACCTGCCCCGGGAAGCGGCCATGCACCGAATCGTATTTCAGCAGATGCGCATTGGTCTCGATCGGGCCGGTGGCGTTGATCTTGACCACCTGCACATCGTTGCGCGCCGCCTCGGCGATATGCGCCAGCGTGCAGCGTCCGATGCGGCCAAAGCCGTTGATCCCGATGGTGACGGTCATGTCGCGCTTCTCCCGCTGATGGGCTGGTCCTGTTCATGGCTTGTATACCAATGTGTGCGAGTGCAGAAAACCCATGCAATCAGCATGTTAGCGAAAACATCCCCTGGTGGCGCTAACGCAGGTGCCGCGCGTCGCCTCTTGTCTCGGCCCCGGCATCGGGTAGGTTGCCGCGAACGCAGAAGGGAACGGGCTCATGAGCGGATTGCTGGCGCTTCTCGACGATGTGGCGACGATTGCCAAGGTGGCGGCAGCCTCGCTCGACGATGTGGCGGGGCAGGCGGCCAAGGCCGGGGCCAAGGCGGCGGGCGCGGTGATCGACGATGCCGCGGTGACGCCCAAATATGTGCACGGCTTTCCGGCGGCGCGCGAATTGCCCATCGTCGGCAAGATCGCCCTCGGCTCGATCCGCAACAAGCTGCTGATCCTGCTGCCCGCGGCGCTGATCCTGTCCAGCTTCGCACCCTGGGCGATCAACCCGCTCTTGATGATCGGCGGCGCCTATCTGTGCTTCGAGGGCGCCGAGAAGGTGCATCACCTGCTGTTCCCGCCGGCGCATACCGATGTGCCGCTGGACGAGCCGGCGGCGGATGCCGCGCATCTGGAGGCGGAAAAGGTGGCGGGCGCGATCAAGACCGACTTCATCCTCTCGGCCGAGATCATGACCATCGCGCTCTCGGCGATCCCCGAAGGCGGCATCGTGACCGAGGCGGCGATCCTGGCCATCGTCGGCATCGGCATCACTGCGGTGGTCTATGGCGGGGTGGCGCTGATCGTGAAGGCGGACGATATTGGCCTGCACATGGCGGCCGAGGGCCGGCTTGGCGCCACCCGCGCTACGGGCCGCGGCATCGTCAAGGGAATGCCGGTGTTCATGCGGGTGCTCTCGGCGGTCGGCACCGCGGCGATGATCTGGGTCGGCGGGTCGATCATCGTGCACGGGCTGGAGGGCTTCGGCATCACCGGCCCCGGCCACTGGATCGAGCACATGGCCGAGGTTGCCGCCGCAGCAGTGCCGGGTGTGGCAGGCGCGGTGCGGTGGGCGGTGACGGCCTTCTTCGACGGCATCCTCGGGCTGGCGCTTGGCCTCGCGCTGATCCCGGTGGCAGGACGGGTGATCGGCCCGGCGATCGCCGCGGTGACGGGGAAAAGGGCGGCGGGGCACTGAGGGCGGCCCGCGACCTGCGCCGCCAATCATGAATCATCTATGCGGGTTTGCACCGCTCTGGCACGATGGGGGCCTGATTAGCCCCCATCCTTTTATTTCCGGAGCTTTCCATGCACCCCAAAACCCTGTTCACCACCCTCTTCATCGCCGGTCTCGTCACCGCCTCTGCCGCCCATGCCGCCTGCGAGGGCAGCAACGGCCGCGGTTGGCTGAGCGGTGAGGGTAAAGGCAAGTTCGAGATGTCCGCGAGCGACGGCTCTTGCGTGATGCGCTATCCGGGCTTCATCAACGATACCACGAACACCAGCATCCCCGCGACCCAGGTCACCCTGACCCGCGCCCCGAAATCGGGCAAGATCACCCTGAGCGCGGGCGGGCTTGTCTATACCCCGACTGCAGGCTTCAAGGGGACTGACAGGTTCTGCACCAAGAACACCAGCCCCGAGGTGAAAGGCACGCTCTCGGGCTGCGTCACGGTCACGGTGCGCTGAGGTCGGCTACCACCCTCACCACCTGTCCATGGTTTCGGCGCCGACCGCGGCCGCATCCGGTCCGCAGTCCCGAGCACTTTCCGAAACGTAAAAGGCCCCCAAACTGGGGGCCCTCTCATATCCTTAGCCAGACCCGCCCTTACAGCAGCGCCTTGACCTTCTCGGCCACCGCCTCCGCAGTGATCCCGAACTCGGCGTACAGCCGCTCTGCCGGGGCCGAGGCGCCGAAGCCCTCCATCCCGACGAAGCCGGCCTTCGCCTCTTTCCCGCGCTCGCCAAGCAGGAAGCGGTCCCAGGGCATCCGCACCGCGGCTTCCACCGCCACGCGCACCGGGCCGGCAGGCAGCACCTTGCGGCGGTAAGCCTCGTCCTGCGCCGCGAACAACTCCATGCAGGGGACCGAGACCACGCGCGTGCCGATCCCTTCCGCCTCCAGCGCCGCGCGGGCGTTCATGGCGATCTCCACCTCGGACCCGCTGGCCATCAGGATCGCCTGGCGCTTGCCCGTCGCTTCGGCCAGCACATAGGCGCCCTTCGCGCTCAGGTTCTGGTTGCTGTGCGCTTTGCGCAGCGTCGGCAGGTTCTGCCGGCTCAGCGCCAGCACCGAGGGCGTGTGCATCGTGGTCAGCGCCAGCTCCCAGGCCTCGGCCGTCTCGACGATATCGGCGGGGCGGAAGGTCCAGGTGTTCGGCGTCGCCCGGCAGATCGCCAGATGCTCGACCGGCTGGTGGGTCGGGCCATCCTCGCCAAGGCCGATGGAGTCATGCGTCATCACATAGACCACCGGCGCGCCCATCAGCGCCGACAGGCGCATCGCGCCGCGGGCATAATCGGTGAAGCAGAAGAAGGTGCCCCCGTAGGGGCGCACGCCGCCATGCAGCCAGAGGCCGTTCATCGCCGCCGCCATGCCATGCTCACGGATGCCGTAGTGCACATAGCGGCCCTTGCGGTTGCCGGGGCCGAACACGCCCAGATCCGCGGTCTTGGTCAGGTTCGAGCCGGTCAGGTCGGCCGAGCCGCCGATGGTTTCCGGCACCGCATCGTTGATCGCCCCCAGCACCATCTCGCTGGCCTTGCGGGTGGCGACCTTCGGCGCGGCCTCGGACTGCGCCTTCTTGAACGCCCGGATCGCGGCGGCCAGCTTCTTCGGCGCGCCCCCGGCCATCTGGCGCAGGAACTCGTCGCGCTTGTTCGAGGACAGGGCGTTCAGCCGCTCCTGCCAGGCGGCCCGCTCGGCCGCGCCGCGGCTGCCGATGGCCTTCCAGGCCGCGGCGACATCGGCCGGGATCTCGAAGGGCGCATGGGGCCAGCCATAGACCTCGCGCGTCGCCGCGATCTCCTTGTCGCCAAGCGGCGAGCCATGGGCCTGGTAGCTGTCGGCCTTGGTCGGCGCGCCAAAGCCGATGATGGTCTTGCAATCCACCATCACCGGCCCGCTGGCCTGCTTCGCCGCGGTCAGCGCGCGGTCGATATCCTCGGGGTCATGCCCGTCGCAATGCAGCACCGTCCAGCCCGAGGCGGCAAAGCGCGCGCGCTGGTCGGTCCGGTCCGACACCGACACCCGGCCGTCGATGGTGATGTCGTTGTTGTCCCACAGCACGATCAGGTTCGACAGCTGCTGCATCCCGGCAAGGCCGATGGCCTCCTGGCTGATCCCCTCCATCAGGCAGCCATCGCCGGCCAGCACCCAGGTGCGGTGATCGACGATCTTCTTGCCGAACCGCGCCTGCAGCGACTGTTCCGCAATCGCCATGCCCACGGCAGAGGCGATGCCCTGCCCCAGCGGGCCGGTGGTGGTCTCGATGGCGTCGACCAGGAAATTCTCGGGATGGCCCGCGGTCAGCGCGCCCCATTGCCGGAACGCCTTGATCTGGTCCAGCGTGATCTGCGCATCGCCGCACAGGTGCAGCAGCCCGTAGATCAGCATGGACCCGTGGCCCGCCGACAGGATGAAGCGGTCGCGGTCGGGCCAGTGCGGTGCCGAGGCGTCGAATTTCAGGTGCTTCTCGAACAGCACGGTGGCCACGTCGGCCATGCCCATCGGCAGGCCCGGATGGCCGGAATTGGCGGCCTGAACCGCATCCATCGCCAGCGCGCGCAGCGCGGCGGCCTTCATCCAGTGGTCGGGGTGGGTCGCGCGGAGCGTGGCGATATCCAAGGTGGCATCCTTCGGCAACGTGTTAGCGGTCACGCGTTCAATAGCAGCCCCGGCCCCGAGTTCAAGCGCGGGCAGCCGCCACCCGTCCCCGGCGGGCGGGAAAAGGGGGGTAAAAGGCCCCGGCGAATGCGTTAAGATCGCCGGAAGGCGCTGCGGGACCGATTCGAGGCTCGCGGCAGGATGCGCGGCCTCGGGCGGGCAGGGCCGAATGACACCCGGAACGGGGAGAGACCGGATGAGCGACATCACCGACTATGAACGCCGCATTGCCTCGGCGCTGGAGCGGATCGGCCACGGGATCGAGGCGCTGTCGCTGCCAGTCGCCGAGCCGGTTGCCAGGCCGGTGACCGAGGTGGCGCCGATGGCCGAGGCCGATGCCAGCGAACTGGCCGCGCTGCGCGAGGCGCTGGAGTCCGAGCGCGCCGCCAATGCGCAGCTGGTCGAGCGGGTGCGCGCCATCAAGGAAAAGCAGGACAGCACCATCGGCAAGCTGGAACGGCGCGTGTCCAAGCTGACCCAGCAGCTCGAGGCAAGCGGGGCCGATGCCGGCAAGCTGCGCCGCGCCAACATGCAGCTCAGCGATGCCTCCCAGGCGCTGCGCGAGGCGATGGCGGCCGGCCTGCCCGAGCCGCACCTGATCAACAAGGCGATGCTGGCCGAGCTTGAGGCGCTGCGCGCGCTGCGCGCCTCGGACGCGGCCGAGATGGAAGAGATCCTGGCCGAGCTCAAGCCGTTTCTGACGCCCCAGCCCGAGCCTGCGGAGGCCCCTCATGCCTGAAGTGCGCATCACCATCGGCGGGCGTGAATTCGACGTGTCCTGCCAGGAGGGCGAGGATCATTTCCTGCGCACCGCCGCGCAGATGCTCGATACCGAGGCGCAGAGCCTGGTGGGCCAGCTTGGCCGGATGCCAGAGGCGCGGATGCTGCTGATGGCGGGCCTGCTGCTCGCCGACCGCACCGCCGCGATGGAGGACCAGATCCGCAGCACCGAAGAGCGCGCGCAGGCGGCCGAGGCGGCGCTGGCGAAGCTGCAGGCCAACCCGCCGCGCGTCGAGGTGCCGGTGATCCCGCAGGCGCTGGTCGATACGCTGGCCGAGATCGCCGCCCGCGCCGAGTCGCTGGCCGAGCGGGTCGAGGAGAAGGCGGGGCAGGGGGCGTGAGGTCTTGCGCTGTTGCCCTGCTGGCGCTGCTGCCTGCGCTTCTCCCTGCGCCCGCCCGGGCGGCCGAGGTGCTGCTGCTGGAGTTCCTGTGCCGCGGCAACCAGCCCCTGCCGGTGGCGCATGTGCTGGATGGCGACGCGCCGGGCCATGCAGTGATCTGGTATGACGGCGCGCTGCAGGTGCTGCCGCAGGCCCCCGCCGCCTCGGGCATCGCCTATGACGACCCCGCCTCGGGCCTGATCTGGCGCGAGAAGGGGGTGGAGGGGCACCTCGCCCGCCGCCTCCCCGGCGGCGGCGAGGAAGACCTGATGTTCGACTGCCGGCTGGCGGGGTGGGGCGGCAGGCCACCCGCTCGCACCGTCCGGCACCGCAAAACGCAAGAAGCCCCGCCATTCCCGGCGGGGCCTGCAACCTTCAGCGCCATAGCCTCTCAGGCGTTCGCTTCGCGGATCTTCTCGGCGGCGGCCTTGTCATAGGTGATGCCGCTTTGCTCGAACAGCGCGTCCATCTCGCCCGACAAGGTCATCTCGGTGACGATGTCGCAGCCGCCGACGAATTCGCCCTTCACGTAAAGCTGCGGGATCGTCGGCCAGTCCGAGAAATCCTTGATCCCCTGGCGGATGCCGGCATCGGCCAGCACGTTCACGTCGAGGAAATCCACGCCCATGTAGTTCAGCACCCCGGCCACGCGGCTGGAGAAGCCGCATTGCGGCATGGTCTTGGTGCCCTTCATGAACAGCACCACTTCCTTGCTGGCAATGATCTCGCGGATCTTGTCCAGCGCGGGGGACTGCTGCGACGCGTCAGGCTGCGGGGCGTCAGGCTGGGTGACATCGGACATGGCTGCGGTTCCTTCCTGTTCGGGCCTGATCGGCAGCCCGGAATGTATGGGTGCGCCGGTCAGTCCGGCGCCTTGGTGGTCAGCGCGAGCGCGTGGAGCTCGCCCTGCGCGCCGTCCATCTTGCCCTTCAGGCTGGCATAGACCGCGCGCTGCTGCTGGACCCGGTTCATGCCCTTGAAGCTGGCATCGATCACCTCTGCGGCCCAGTGGTTGCCGTCGCCGGCCAGATCGGTGATCGTGATCTTCGCCTTGGGAAAGGTCTCGCGGATCAGGTCTTCGATATCCTGCGCTTCCATCGGCATCGGGGCTGGTCCTTCCGGGGTGTTCCCCCAAGATGTAGATCGCCGCGGGCCGCGCTGCAAGGGTTCAGCCGCAGCGGAGCTGCAAGGGTTCAGCCGCGGCGGGCCCGTCTTGGCCTCAGGCGCCGGGCTTGACCACCGCCGCCGCAAAGGCGCCGCGGTAGAGCGCGGAGAGTTCGGCCAGCGGCGCCAGATCGAGGCCCAGCATCACCCTGTCGCCGCCAAAGCTGCCGACCCGCGCCAGCGGAACGCCCGCCGATGCCGCCGCAGCCTCCAGCGCCTCGGCCCCGGCCGCATCGCAGGCGACCAGATAGCGCGCCTGATCCTCGCCGAAGAGGGCGGGGATGTCGCCGCTGTCCAGCACCACACCCAGCCCCGCGCCCTCGGCCATCTCGAAGGCCGCCAGCGCAAGGCCACCATCCGAAAGGTCGGTTGCGGCGCGCAGGTGCTGGCGGTTGGCGCGCAGGAACTCGCCATGCTTGCGCTCTGCCGCAAGGTCGACATGCGGCGCATCGCCGCCCTCGATCCCGAAGGCCTCGGCCAGCAGCGCCGATTGGCCCAGATGGCTGCCCGCGCCGCCGATGACCAGCGCGATGTCGCCCTCGGCCGGCAGCCCCGCGATCAGCTCATCGAGGCTCGACAGCAGCCCCACCGCGCCGATGGTCGGGGTGGGCAGGATGCCGGTGCCGTCCGTCTCATTGTACAGCGACACGTTGCCCGACACGATCGGGAAGTCCAGCGCCCGGCAGGCCTCGCCGATGCCCTTGATCGCGCCGACGAGCTGGCCCATGATCTCGGGCTTTTCCGGGTTGCCGAAGTTGAGGTTGTCGGTGGTCGCCAGCGGCAGTGCGCCCACGGCCGTCAGGTTGCGATAGGCCTCAGCCACCGCCTGCTTGCCGCCCTCATAGGGGTTGGCCTTGACGTAGCGCGGCGTCACATCGCTGGTGAAGGCCAGCGCCTTGGGGGTGCCATGCACCCGCACCACACCCGCGCCAAGGCCGGGGGCGCGCACGGTGTCGGCCATCACCATCGTGTCGTATTGCTCCCAGACCCAGGCCTTGTGGGCATGGTTCGGGCTGCCGATCAGCGCCTGCAGCGCGGCGATGGGGCCGATGGCCGGCACCTCTCCCAAGGGCGCGGCGGGCGGGGTTTCCACCCAGGGCCGGTCATATTCCGGTGCGCTCGAGGACAACTTGGACAGCGGCAGATCGGCCTTGGTCTCATTGCCATGGAGGATCAGGAAGCGGTCCTCGGGGATGGTCTCGCCGACAATGGCGAAGTCCAGATCCCACTTGTCGAAGATCGCCTTCGCCTCGGCCTCGCGCTCGGGCTTCAGCACCATCAGCATCCGCTCCTGAGACTCCGACAGCATCATCTCGTAGGCGGTCATGCCCTTCTCGCGCACCGGCACCCGGTCAAGGTCCAGCCGGATGCCAAGCCCGCCCTTGTCGCCCATTTCCACCGCCGAGCAGGTCAGCCCCGCCGCGCCCATGTCCTGAATCGAAATCACCGCGCCAGAGGCCATCAACTCCAGGCACGCCTCCAGCAGCCGCTTTTCGGTGAAGGGGTCGCCGACTTGCACCGTGGGGCGCTTCTCCTCGATGGTGTCGTCGAACTCGGCCGAAGCCATGGTCGCGCCGCCAACCCCGTCGCGTCCGGTCTTGGCGCCCAGATACACGACCGGCATCCCGACGCCCGAGGCCGCCGAGTAGAAGATGGCATCCGTCTCGGCCAGACCCGCCGCGAAGGCGTTGACCAGGCAGTTGCCGTTATAGGCCTTGTGGAAGCGCACCTCGCCGCCGACATTCGGCACGCCGAAGGCATTGCCATAGCCGCCGATGCCCTCGACCACGCCCTTCACCAGATGCGCGGTCTTCGGATGCGCGGGCTCGCCGAACGACAGCGCATCCATCACCGCAATCGGGCGCGCGCCCATGGTGAATACGTCGCGCAGGATGCCGCCGACGCCGGTGCCCGCGCCCTGATGCGGCTCGATATAGGACGGGTGGTTGTGGCTCTCCATCTTGAAGATCACCGCGAGGCCGTCGCCGATATCCACCACGCCCGCATTCTCGCCCGGCCCGCAGATCACCTGCGGCCCCTCGGTATACAGCGTGCGCAGCCAGCGCTTCGAGGACTTGTAGGAGCAATGCTCGTTCCACATCGCCGAGAAGATCCCAAGCTCGGTGAAGCTCGGCTCGCGGCCGATGATGTCGAGGATGCGCTGGTATTCGTCGGGCTTCAGGCCATGCGCGGCAATCAGGTCGGCGGTGATCTGCGGTTCTTGCATGGCGTTGGTCCCTTCTGCACTTGGCCGGCATCTCTAAGGGCTGCGCCGGATGCAGGGAAGCGGGATTTTCGCAGCCCGCCACGCAAAACGGGCGCGCCCGGGTTGCGGGCGCGCCCATCACGAGGCCCGGGGCGCGGCGGCGCTGCGACAGGGCCGGGCCGGAGTGCCGGGGCCGTGGCCCGGGCCATTCCCGGCCGCCCTGCGCAGGCCGCCGCATCCAGGTGTGCCGGCGCGCGGCGCCGGCCAACCTTGCAGCGGTCAGCCCGCGGCGAGGGCTGCCTCGAATTCCGCGGCGGTCATCGGCAGGACGATCTGGCCATCGGCATCCATCGTCGGCTCGGCCTCGACTGCAACCGAGGTCTGGGTCGCGCCCAGGCCGGCATTCGGCGCGATCACCAGCATGGTTCCGGCAGTCCCGGCGCCGGCGCTCTCGACAGTGCCAAGCACCTCGCCATCCGACGAGACGACCGTCACGCCGGCCATCGACATGTAATCCATGTCAGGCGCCGCGGTGGTCATGCCCGAGCCCATGGTGCCGGTCTCGGCCGGGGCATCGGGGTTTTCCGCGTCCTCGGCCGCGGCGCTGGTCCCGGCGGTGTTGCCCTCTTTCGCCGGCATGGTCTCTTGCGACTGGTCACCCGAGCCGGTGGATTGCGCCAAGGCGGGTCCAGCCAGCAGCCCGATCAGCGCCAGCGGGCCAGCGGTGGTGGCGAGGAGTTTGCGGAAGTCGGCCATTGGTCTTCTCCGTTACAGTTACAGGACGGCCCGGCATCTGCCGTCGGCCGTTGCAACAAAAACGGATTTCCGCCCCGGACGTTCCTTCACGCTCGCGCGAGTCATCTGCCGCGGGGGCCCTTCAGCCGGGCGCGCTGGCGAAAAAAAAAGGCCGAGACAATGCTCGGCCCAAGTCCAACAGGGAGGTAGAAGGCGCGTAGAGTTTCCTCAAGACCGCGTCTTCTGCGCTGCATTTATGGGCGGGATGTGAACGGTTCAAGACGAAATGCGCCCGTCCCCCGGCATGGCCGTCATGCACTTACCGCATGGCTGCCGTTCAGGCCGGCACGGTCTCATCCATCTGGCGCTTGCGATAGGCCATGATCTCTTCGGTGACGAAGTCGCGGAACGCCGCGATGCGCTTGGATTGCCGCAGCTCTTCCGGATAGGCAAGGAACACCGGAACCTCGGCCGAATGCACATCGATCAGCACCGGCACCAGATGCGGGAAGTCGTCGGTCAGGTAGTCGGGCAGCACGCCGATGCCGATATGGTTCAGCACGCCCTGCAAGACACCAAAATAGTTGTTCACGAACAGCAGCGAGGGGATCTCGTAGCTGGTCAGCTTCTGCACCATCGCCGCCCCTGCCGCCACCTGCGCCGCATTCGGGTTCTGGCAGATCAGCCGGTGGCTGCGCATGTCCTCCAGCGTCTCGGGCACGCCGCGCTGTGCCAGATACTGCTCGCTGGCATAAAGCCGCATCCGGATGTTCATCAGCCGCTTGCGGATCAGGTCGGCCTGGCTCGGCTCCTTCATGCGGATCGCCACATCGGCCTCGCGCATCGGCAGGTCCAGCACCCGCTCCTCCAGCATCAGATCGATGGTCAGGTCGGGGAAGCGGTCATAGAGCTTGGTCAGCCGCGGCGCGAGCCAGAGCGAGCCAAAGCCGGTGGTGGTGGTGACCTTCAGCACCCCGAACACCTCTTCCTCGCTGTCGCGGATACGGGCCTCGGCGGTCTCGAGCCGCTTGGCCATGGACCTGGTGGCATCGAACAGCAACTCGCCCTGTTCGGTGAGAATCAGCCCGCGGGCATGGCGGTGGAACAGGGTGGTGCCAAGGCTCTCTTCCAGCGCGCGGATCTGGCGCGACACGGCAGACTGGCTCAGATGCAGGCTGTCGCCGGCATGGGTCAGGCTGCCGGCATCGGCCACCGCGTGAAAGATTCTCAGCTTGTCCCAGTCCATCTCTTTGCCTTCCTTGCGCCGGATTGCCCCGGCAAGCGCACTTATTACATGGCTGCCTTGCACTGCCTACATATGACTGCACCCGTTGCCAAACAGATGACGGCGGCAAAAAAGTGACTTGGTAGGTCAGGTTTTTTGACCTATAATCGCCCATGTGCTCATTCAGCAAGGGGAGGTGCCCAATGAGCAGGCAAGATGTGACTGGTGAGATCTCGCTCGCCGACCGCTTCGACCTGACGAAATCCACCGTGCTTCTGAACGGCACCCAGGCGCTGGTGCGGCTGATGCTGATGCAGGCCGCGCGCGACCGGGCTGCGGGACTGAACACCGGCGGCTATGTGACGGGCTATCGCGGCTCGCCGCTCGGCGCGGTGGACCTGCAGATGATCCGCGCCCGCAAGGAGCTGACGGCCTCGGGCGTGCTGTTCCAGGAGGGGCTGAACGAGGATCTGGCGGCCACCGCGATCTGGGGCACCCAGCAGGCCGGCCTGCGCGGCGAGGGCGCGCGCGATGGCGTCTTCGCGCTGTGGTATGGCAAGGGCCCGGGGGTGGACCGCACCGGCGACGTGATGCGCCATGCCAACATGGCCGGCACCGCGCCGCTTGGCGGGGTGCTGATGGCGATGGGCGACGATCACACCGGCGAGTCCTCGACCGTGCTGCACCAGTCCGACTGGGCGATGATCGACGCCTATATTCCGGTGATCTCGCCCGCGGGGGTGCAGGAGATCCTCGACTACGGGCTTTACGGCTTTGCGCTGTCGCGCTTTGCCGGGGTCTGGACCGGCCTCAAGACCATGAAGGACACCGTGGAGGCGACGGCGGTGGTCGATGGCCGCCCGGACCGGATGCAGTTCGTCACCCCGCAATTTGCGATGCCGCCCGGCGGCCTCAGCATCCGGCTTGGCGATACGCCCGTCGCGCAGGAAGCGCGGATGATCGACCACAAGAGGTTCGCCGCCGAAGCCTTTGCAAGGGCTAACAAAATCGACAAGCGCGTCTGGGGCCGCCCCGGCGCGAAGATCGGCTTCGTCGCGGCCGGCAAGAACTGGCTCGACCTCGTGCACGCGCTGTCCTTGCTGGGGCTCGATGCCGCCGAGGCGGAGCGCTTGGGGATCACCACCTACAAGGTCGGTCAGACCTGGCCGCTGGACATGACCAGCTTTTCGGAATGGGCCGAAGGGCTGGATCTGATCGTGGTGGTCGAGGAAAAGCGCAAGCTGATCGAGGTGCAGGTCAAGGAAAGCATCTTCGACGACCGCCGCGGCCGCCGCGTCTATGGCTGGAAGCATTCGCTGACGGGGGCAGAACTTTTTCCGACCCGCTATGCTCTGGACCCGGTGATGATCGCCGAAAAGCTCGGCGCGATCCTGATCGAGGAAGGGCGCGGCACCGACCGCATGAAGAACGGGCTGCAACTGCTTGCAGAGGCACGGAAATCCGACAACGCGCCAGAGATTGCCACCCGCCAGCCCTGGTTCTGTTCCGGCTGCCCGCATAACAGCTCCACCAAGGTGCCGGAGGGCAGCCGCGCCTATGCCGGGATCGGCTGCCACTACATGGTGCAGTGGATGGACCGCGAGACGACGGGCTTCACCCATATGGGCGGCGAGGGCGCGAACTGGATCGGCGAGGCGCCGTTTTCGACAAGAAGCCATGTATTCCAGAACCTTGGCGACGGAACCTACAACCATTCCGGCGTTCAGGCGATCCGGGCGGCTTTGGCTGCGGGCGTGAACATCACCTACAAGATCCTGTTCAACGACGCGGTTGCGATGACCGGCGGGCAGAAGAACGAGGGCGGGCTGACCGCGCAGCAGATCGTGCGGGAAATCATGGCCATGGGCGTGAAGAACGTCGCGCTAGTCTATGATGAGAAAGAAGAAATCGACTTTGACGGCTTCCCCGCGGGGTTGGAGACGGTGGAGCGTGCCGGGCTGATGCCGCTTCAGGAAAAATACAGCCGGATCAAGGGCGTGTCGGCCATAGTTTATGTACAGACCTGCGCCGCCGAAAAGCGCCGCCGCCGCAAGCGCGGCAGCTTCCCCGACCCCGACCGCCGCGTGTTCATCAACACCGATGTCTGCGAGGGCTGCGGCGATTGCGGGGTGCAGTCGAACTGCGTGTCGATCGTGCCGGTGGAGACCGAGCTTGGCCGCAAGCGCGCCATCGACCAGTCGAGCTGCAACAAGGATTTCAGCTGTCTCAAGGGCTTCTGCCCCAGCTTCGTCACGCTGGAGGGGGCCAAGGTCAAGCGCGCCGAACCTGCCGCGCTGGCCCTGCCGGACCTGCCCGAACCAAGCCTGCCGGCGATCAATGGCACCCATAACACCCTGCTGACCGGCGTCGGCGGAACCGGCGTCGTCACCGTCGGCGCGGTGCTGGCGATGGCGGCGCATCTGGATGGCAAGGGCGCGGGGATGATGGAGATGGCGGGGCTCGCCCAGAAGGGCGGCGCCGTTCATATCCACCTGCGGGTGTCCGAGCGCCCCGAGGATATCAGCGCCATTCGCGTGGCGGTAGGCGAGGCCGATTGCGTGATCGGCGGCGATCTGGTGGTGACGGCGGGGGCGCGGACGCTTGGCCTGATGCGCGCCGGCCGCACGGGTGCCGTGGTCAACAGCCATGAGATCATCACCGGCGCCTTCACCCGCGACCGGGAATTCCGCTTGCCCTCCAGCCAGTTGCGGCTCTCTCTTGAAGCGCGGCTGCAAGAGCGGGCGTCCTTCCTCGACGCGACCGAGCTGGCCACCAAGGCGCTTGGCGACAGCATCTATTCCAACATGATCGTGCTGGGGGCGGCCTGGCAGAAGGGCTTCGTCCCGATCCGCCGCGAGGCGATCCGCCGCGCCATCGAGATGAACGGCGCCGGGGTGAAGGGCAACCTTGCCGCCTTCGAGATCGGGCGGTGGGCGGCGGAGCGGCCTTTGGAGGCGGAGGCGCTTGCGCAAACGACGCCGCAGAAGCCTCTGACCTTGCGAGAGAAAATCGACTTCCGCGCCGCGCATCTGACCGAGTACCAGAACGCCGCACTGGCGGACCGCTACCGCGCCCTTGTTGCCCGCGCGCCGGAGGCTCTGCGCGAGGCGGTGGCGGAGGGCTATCACAAGCTGCTGGCCTACAAGGACGAATATGAGGTTGCGCGGCTGCATCTGTCCACGCTGGCGAAAGCGGAAGCGGAGTTCGAGCCGGGCTTCCGGCCGAAGTTCCATCTCGCCCCGCCGGTGCTGACCGGCACCGACCCGGACGGGCGGCCGAGGAAGCGCGCCTTTGGGCCGTGGATGCTGCCGGCCTTCCGGTTGCTGGCGCGGCTGAAATCGCTGCGGGGCACGGCGCTGGACGTCTTCGGGCGCAGCGCCGAGCGGCGGATGGAGCGGGCGCTGATCGCGGAATATGAGGCGGACATGGCGGAGATCCTGCCCGCGGTTACTCCGCAGACGCTGGAGATCGCCGAGGCGCTGGCGCGGCTTCCGTTGCAGATCCGCGGCTTTGGGCCGGTGAAGGAGGCTTCGGCACGCGCGGCGGCGGCGCGCCGGGTGGAACTGCTGGCGGCCTTCCGGGAGGGCGGAACGCCGCTTCGGCAGGCGGCGGAATGAGCCATCAGTGACGCGGCGGTAACGGTCCGATCACAACCGTCGTGTCACTGTCATCTTTGCTGGCGAGACTCGGTGAATCCGGGATACTGCCCGGTAAGCTCTGGCTGCATCGGTCATCATGTCCAAAAAAGAAATCGCGCGCGAAATCTCCTACGCCTCCTCGGCCCGGTCGAAGGGCGGCCGCACCGTGATTCGCGTGCTGGAGAATGTGACGGGCCGCATCGGCCTGATCCGCCGGGCGAAAGGCTATGAGACGGATGTGGAGCGCGGCGCCGATTTCTGGCAGGTGATGCTGGACCGCTATGGCCTGAGCCTGAACATCGTCGGTGGCAGCCTGAGCAACATCCCGGCCAATGGCCCGCTGATCCTGATCGCCAACCACCCTTACGGTATCCTCGACGGGCTGATGATGGGGCATATCCTGTCGGCGGCGCGCGGGGATTTCCGCATCCTTGCCAACTCGGTCTTTCGCCGCTCGGAAGACCTGAACCGGGTGATCCTGCCGATTTCCTTCGACGAGACCAAGGCGGCGGCCAAGCTGAACCTGGAGACGCGGGCGGAATCGCTGCGCTATCTGAACGCGGGCGGCGCCATCGGCATCTTCCCGGGCGGCACCGTCAGCACCGCCGCCAAGCCCTTTGGCCGGCCGATGGACCCAGGGTGGCGCAACTTCACCGCCAAGATGATCGCCAAGTCCGGTGCGACGGTGGTGCCGGTGTTCTTCACCGGGCACAACTCGCGCCTGTTCCAGATTGCCAGCCACCTGCACATGACCCTGCGGCTGGCGCTGCTGATCAAGGAATTCCGCGCGCGCATCGACGAGCCGGTGGAGGTGGTGATCGGCGAGCCGGTGAATGCGACCAGGCTCGACGCGCTGAAGGGCGACCCCAAGCGGATGATGGATTTCCTGCGCAAGGAGACGTATCAGTTGAGCCCGAAGCCGTTCGAGAGTTTCGATCCCGGCTTCGAGTTCGAGCAGAAATACCGGGCCTGAGAGGCGCCCCGCAAGGGTGCCCCGCCCGGGTTGGAGGGCGTCATGGCGGTTGGGGTGTTCGATTCCGGTCTGGGCGGGTTGACGGTGCTGGCGGCGCTTCAGGCGCGGCTGCCGTCGGTGCCCTTCGTGTATCTCGGCGACAACGCCCATGCCCCCTACGGCGTGCGCGATGCCGATGACATCTTCCGCCTGACCTGCGCGGGGGTGGAGCGGCTGTGGGAGGACGGCTGCGATCTGGTGATCCTGGCCTGCAACACCGCCTCTGCCGCCGCCCTGAAACGGATGCAGGAGACCTGGGTGCCGGCGGACAAGCGGGTGCTGGGGGTGTTCGTGCCGCTGATCGAGGCGCTGACCGAGAGGCAATGGGGCGACAACTCATCCCCCCGCGAGGTGGCGGTCAAGCATGTGGCGCTGTTTGCAACCCCGGCCACGGTGGCGAGCCGGGCCTTCCAGCGCGAGCTCGCGTTCCGCGCCATCGGGGTGGATGTCGAGGCGCAGCCCTGCGGCGGCGTGGTCGATGCCATCGAGGCGGGGGACGAGATCCTGGCCGAGGCGCTGGTGAAAAGCCATGTCGAGGCGCTGCTGCGCCGGATGCCGAAACCCGAGGCGGCGATCCTCGGCTGCACCCATTACCCGCTGATGGAGCCGGTGTTCCAGGCGGCGCTTGGGCCCGACGTCCGCGTGTTCTCGCAGCCCCGGCTGGTGGCCGAGGCGACGGCGGACTATCTGGTGCGCCGGCCGGAGATGCTCGGGGCGGGGACGGGGTCGCGGTATCTGACGACGGGCAAGCCGGAGAGCGTGAGTGCGCATGCGACGCAGTTTTTGAGGCGGGGGGTGCGGTTTGAGGGGGCTTGAGGGCATGATTTTTCACAACGGAGATAATTTTGGTAAATAATCGTCTCGAGAAGTACTCTATATTCTCCCAAGGATTTCGTGGCCTGCCCGACGGATGGCATAACCTTCGGTCCTTCAATTTCTTGGTTGGAGAGAACAGTACCGGCAAGTCGAGCTTCTTACAGCTAATCGAGATAATTGATTCGCAGCAGCACCTGTTCTTTCTTGAATTGCTAGGAGTGGCGCCCGGTATTGACTCGGTGTTTGACGTTTGCACTCGATCTGGAAACTCGTCTGAAATCACCATCGGCTTTCTTTTACGGAAACGCGAACGCAAAGCAAAGCGAAAGTCGGCGCTTCCAGATAGTCGAGTTTTTGGTCGTCTCATCACCTACAAGAAGGTCAAGGATAATCTTCGGATTATCAGCGTAACAATTGCCGTCGACAACGCGGTCTACATCTTTAGAAGAATTGGTGGCTCAATCAGCTTCAAGAAGATTGATTGGGAGTACGATACTGAGTCTCGCCATATTGAGAATGCCAGGCGTTTCTCTGAAATTCACTCATCGCCGCAGCTTCGGCTAAAAGCTACGCATGCTTCTGATATAGATTCTTCCTTCTCTTGGTTGACTGCCATTGGTGCTCAAACGAGCAGGGAAGCCGGAGATTCGAGATTTTCATTAGTGCTTGCATCACCGCCCTTAAATTGTCTTCAATATGGTCCATTGCGTGGAAAAACTAGAAGACTGTACTACGGAATAAAAAGTGAGTTCAGTTCGACCGGGGAGCATTTTGCATTCATGGTGAAGAACGCGATGAGTAACCGCCCCGAGCTGATGTCATCGATCGAAGATTTTGGTAAAGCAAGCGGGCTTTTCGATAAGCTGTCTGTCGTGTCGATGGCCACTAAGGTTAAAGATAAGCCGTTTGCGTTCCAATTGGAGAAAGCCGGTTCCTTCTATTATGTGGATGAGCTCGGATTTGGTGTAGGTCAGATTTTGCCGATTGTCGCGGATCTCGCTATTTCCAGTTCGGAAGTCTCGTTCTTGGTTCAGCAACCAGAGCTGCACTTGCACCCTAGGGCGCAGGCTGCTCTCGGAGACGTTTTTCTGCGCGCTGTTTCTGGTGGCAGAATGCTGGTGGTTGAAACTCATAGCGATTTCATTATCGACAGGTTTAGAGTTCGGCACAAGCAAATGGGCGAAGATGCTCCTAGTGCGCAGATCGTATACTTCGAGAAAGATCCAGTTAGCGGCAAGAATGTAGCGCATGAGATAAATCTTCTTTCGGATGGCGGAATGTCTAATGTGCCAGACTCCTACAGGGGCTTCTTTATGGAGGAAAAACTAGACCTCTTTGAGAACCTTTGAGATGAAGGAGTTTATCTTAGATGTTAATGTTGATCTAAAGACTGGTAACCCTGGGTGCCCAGAGTATTTTTTGCGCGATCTTCGCTCGCACAAGAAGATTGGGCTGGTGCGGGGTGGGGCTAAGTATAATGCTGAGGTAGGGAGAAAAGGCGCACTTCTCGATCTTTTCAATGAGATGTTAAGGACTGGGAAGGTTCGCACGATTCCTGATGATGTTGTTGATGCAAAAGAGTCGGACTTAATGCTTCGCCTGAGGGAATGTCTTGGCACCTTTCCTGCGGAATGCAACGATATTCACATATTTGCGTTGTCTTCCGTGAGCAGTTGTTTGAACATCGTTTCAAATGATATCGGAATATCGACCTGTCGGGATCTAATTAGAAACAGAATAGGACATCAGCACTGCCCTGCTGTGCGACTGATAAGAAGTCAGCAAGCTTATGACGATTCATAGTTGGCACGTCATGTCTTCCTAGCTTCCCCTTGCCCCATACCCTCCCACATGCGACACACGCGCGCGACCAAGCCTACCCACAGGAGCCCCCCATGACCCACCGTATCGCCATCCTCGGAGCCTCGGGCTATACCGGCGCGGAGCTGGTGCGGCTGATCTCCACCCATCCCTCGATGGTCGTGACCGGGCTCTCGGGCGACCGCAAGGCGGGGATGGAGATGGCGGAGGTGTTTCCGCATCTGCGCCATATCGCGCTGCCGGTGCTGCAGAAGATCGAGGAGATGGACTTCTCGGAGGTCGATCTGTGCTTCTGCGCGCTGCCCCATGCCACCAGCCAGGCGGTGATCTCTGCGCTGCCGCGGGATTTGAAGATCGTCGATCTGTCGGCGGATTTCCGGCTGCGCGATCCGGCCGCCTATGAGCGGTGGTATGGCAAGCCCCATGCGGCGCCGGCGTTGCAGGCCGAGGCGGTGTATGGCCTGACTGAGTTCTACCGGGACGAGATCGCGCAGGCGCGGCTGGTGGCGGGCACGGGGTGCAATGCCGCCGCGGGGCAGTTCGCCATCCGCCCGCTGATCGAGGCCGGGGTGATCGATATCGACGAGATCGTGATCGACCTGAAGGCGGGCGTCTCGGGTGCGGGGCGCAGCCTGAAGGAGAACCTGCTGCATGCCGAGCTGTCGGGCGGCACCCATGCCTATTCGGCGGGGGGCACCCACCGGCATCTGGGCGAGTTCGACCAGGAGTTCACCCGCGCCGCCGGGCGGCCGGTGCTGGTGCAGTTCACGCCGCACCTTTCCCCGATGAACCGCGGCATCCTTGCCACCGTCTATGTGCGGGGCGAGGCGCAGGCGGTTCATGCGGCGCTGGCGAAGAGATATGCGCCCGAGCCGTTCCTCGAGGTGCTACCCTTTGGCGCACTCCCCTCGACAAGGCATATCGCCGGCTCCAACTTCGTGCATATAGGCGTGTGCGGGGACCGCATTCCGGGACGGGCGCTGGTGGTCTGTGCGCTTGACAACCTGACCAAGGGCTCGTCGGGGCAGGCGATCCAGAACGCGAACCTGATGCTGGGCGAGCCGGAGACTGCCGGGCTGATGCTGGCGCCGCTGTTCCCGTAAGGGGGCGCGGGCCGAGGAGGGGCGATGAAGGGGCTGAAGAAGAAACGGCGGGTGCAGGTGATCTTGCTGGCGGCGGCGGCGCTGCTGCTGTCCACGGCGCTGATCGGCTATGCGATGCGCGACGGGATCAACTTGTTCCGCTCGCCCACGCAGGTCGTGGAAGAGCCGCCGCGCGAGGGTGAGGTGTTCCGCATCGGCGGGCTTGTCGAAGGCGGCAGCATCGTGCGCGGGCAGGGCGAGACCGTCAGCTTCACCGTGACCGATGGCGGCGCGACGATCCCGGTGCGGTTTACCGGGGTGCTGCCGGACCTGTTCTCGGAAAACCAGGGCATGATCGGCACCGGGGTGATGGAGGACGGCACCTTCATTGCGCGCGAGATCCTGGCCAAGCATGACGAGAGCTACATGCCCCGCGAGGTGGTGGATGCGCTGAAGGAACAGGGCGTCTATCAGGACCCGAACGGGTAGGGCGAGACCCCCTGGCGCGCGGTAGGGTTAACCGATCTTAACCCGATCCTGACGAACTGGACCCCAGAGGCCGGCGGTGGCACCGCCGGCGGCATGGGGTGCCAGGGATGCAATCAGCAGAGCAAATCGCAGCCGCGATCGTCGCCCGCGAGGGCGGCTATGTGAATGACCCGGACGATCCGGGCGGGGCGACCAATCACGGCGTGACCATCGGCACGATGCGGCGGTTGGGGCTCGACCTGACCGGCGACGGGCAGGTGACGACGGCCGATGTGCGGCGGCTGACGCCGGAGCAGGCGGCCCAGATCTACCTCGACCACTATTACCGCGCGCCGAAGATCGACCAGCTGCCGGAAGGGCTGCGGGCTTCGGTCTTCGACATGTATGTGAATGCCGGATCGAATGCGGTGAAGGTGCTGCAGCGGCTGCTGATCCAGATGGGGCAGGACCTGCAGGTGGATGGCGGCATCGGCCCGCAGACCATCCGCGCGGCCTTCGCCGCCGAGGCGATGGCGGCGCCGGGGCTGCTGGTCGATGCCTACGGGATCGCGCGGCGCAATTATTACTACGCGCTGGCCGATGCCCGGCCCGCCTCGCGCAAATATGCGCGGCGGAAGGGTGGCGGCAAGGGCGGCTGGATCCTGCGGGCCGAGGAGTTCATCAGCCCGCGCTTCCACTTGACCGAGGCGCAGCACAAGGCGCGGGTGGCGGCATGGGCGTGATCGGGGCCCTGCTAGGCAATCCTTCGGCGGTGCAGGCGGTGGGCGCGGCGGCGAGTTCCGTCGCCGAGGTCTTCACCCCCAATGCGACGAAGAAGATGGAGAAGTCGCACGACGCCTACATGGCGGCGCTGGACGAGCATGGCGAGGAGTTCAAGCACGCCCGCGCCGGCAGCTTCGATGCGGTGGTGAACGGGCTCAATCGCTTGCCGCGGCCGATGCTGGCGCTGGGGACGCTGAGCCTGTTTGCCTATGCGATGGTCGATCCGGTGAGTTTCGCGCAGCGGATGGTGGGGCTTGGCTATGTGCCCGAGCCCTTGTGGTGGCTGCTGGGTGCGATCGTCAGCTTCTATTTCGGTGCGCGCGAGGCGCATTATTTCCGGGCGCGGGGGGGCGCTGCGCCGGCGCCGGCGGCGGCGGCGGCCGCGCCTGCCGAGGACAATCCTGCGCTGGCGGAATGGCGGGGGATGGCCGGCTAGCGGGGCGCCCGGGGCCGGCGCCGGGGGTTTCACACCCCCGGACCCCCGTGGGATATTTGGACCAGAACGAATGGGAAGGGCAGGATCGGTGGCGAGGAGGGTCTCGCCAGCGCGGCCCCTTGACCTGCATCAATGTGACGCGCGCCGGGGGCTGCAAGATGGGCCGAACAGGAAGAGGAGACTTGCCATGCAGACCCCCCAAGACCCCAAGGCAGTGCTGACCGCGCGGCTGGAGCAGCTCAAGGCGCGGATCGTCGAGCTCGACGCGGAGCTTGACTCGCACCAGTCCAGGGACTGGTCGGAGCTTGCCACCGAGCGCGAGACCGACGAGGTGCTGGAGGAGATGGGCCTGTCGGCGCAGCACGAGATCCGGATGATCGAGGCGGCGCTGGCGCGGGTCGAGGCCGGGGAATACGGGTTCTGCGTGACCTGCGGCGCCGAGATCTCGGCCGAGCGGCTGGCGCTGCTGCCGGCGACGCCCTTCTGCCGCGACTGCGCGCCGCGCCGCTGAGGGACGCGGCCGGGCGGGCAATTGCCGGCGCAGCGGTTTCGCATTGTGCTGCCCGTGCCGCACCGTAAGCTGGCCCGGCGCCAGGGCGCGCGTGCGGGAGAGGTGCAGGATGGCGGCAGAGGCGATCGCGCGGATCGGGCCGGGGGGCGAGCTGGATTGGGAGGCCGCGACGGGAGCCGGGGCGCCCGCCGCGCCCGTTGATCCGCAGCGGCTCTATGATCCTGCCGTGCTGGCCGGGCTTGGCGCGGCGCTGGACCTTGCGCTGGCCGATCCGGATGTGCAGGCGGTGGTGCTCGATCTGGCGGCCGGGGCGGCGCCGGGTGCGGGGTTCTTCGATCTGCTGGCGGCCGAGGCCGGGTTTGCCGCGCTGGCGGAGCGCATTGCCGGCGCGGCCAAGCCGGTGGTGGCGCTGATCGCGGGGCCGGTGGCCGGGCCGCTGGCGGCGCTGGCGCTGGCGGCGGCGCTGCGGGTAGCGACCCCGGGCGCGCGCATCGGCTTTCCCGAGGCCGGGCTTGGCCTGGTGCCCGGCGCGGGCGCCACGCAGCGGGCGGCGCGGCTGGCGGGGGCCGGGCCGGCGCTGGCGCTGCTGCTTTCCGGGCGGATGCTGCCGGCGGGTGAGGCGCAGCAGGCGGGGCTGATCGAGATGGTGACCGAGGCGGCGCTGCCGGCGGCGCGCGCTGCCGCCGCGGCGCTGGCGGCGGCGCGGCAGGGCGGCGCGCCGCTGCCCTTCGCCCGCAATCCGGGGCGCGGGCTGGCCGATCCGGCCGGCTTCCTCGCGGCCGTCGCCGCGGCGCGGGCCGGACTGGCGCGCGACTTGCCGGCGCCCTGGCAGATCGTCGATTGCGTCGAGGCGGCGCTGCTGCTGCCCGCCCCGGCCGGGCTCGGCTTCGAGCGGGCAGTGTTCGAGGCGCTGGCGGCCACGCCCGAGGCGCAGGCGCTTGCCGCGCTGGCCGGGGCCGAGGCGCGCGCCTTCGGGGCTGCCGCTGCCGCGCCCTTGCCGGGGCCGGTGGCCGTTGCCGGCCCGGATGCGGCCGGGATTGCGGCCGAACTTCTGGCGGGCGGCGCGGTGGTCTGGCTGCTGGGGCCAGCCCCTGAGGCCCTGCGCGCCCCGCTGGAGGCGATCGCGGCGCGCCATGCCGCCGAGGTGGCCGAGGGCCGGATGACCGAGGCCGCCCGCGACGCCGCCTGGGAGCGGCTTTCCGCCACCACCGATCCCGCCGCGCTGGCCGCCTGCCGCATCGGCGTCGCGGCCGGCGCGCCCGAGGGGCTTGCCGAAGCGCTGCCGCCGGGCGCGCTGCTGGCCAGCCTTGGCGCTGCCCTTCCCGGGGCGGCGCTTGGGCTGCAGGGGCACGCGCCGCAAGGCGGGCTGCCGCTGCTGGAGATCGCTACGGAGGGGGCCCCCGAGGCGCTGGCGGCCGGCCTTGGCCTGGCGCGGGTCCTGGGGCGGCTGCCGTTGCCCTGCCGGCCGGGGGCGGGCGCGCTGCCCGGGGCGCGGCTGCTGGCGGCGCTGCGCCGCGCGGCCGAGGACCTGCTGCTGCTGGGGGCGACGCCGGCGGCGGTCGATGCGGCGCTGCGCGGCTTTGGCCTGGCGCAGGGCCCGTTCGAGGCGATGGACCGCGCCGGGCTGGACCGCCTCGCCCGGCAGGCGCCCGGCGCGGACCGGCTGCGCCCCAGTCTTGCCGCGCAGCTGGCGGCGGCGGGGCAGCACGGCCTTGCGCGGCGGCGCGGCTTCCTGGCCTGGCCCGAGGGCGCCGAGCATGGCATCGACGATCCGGGCGTGCTGGCGCTGATCGCCGAGGAACGCTGGGTGCAGGGCCTGCCCGCGCCGCAGGCTGGGCCCACCCGCGCCGCGATCTGCCAGCTGTGCCTTGCCGCGCTGGCCAATGAGGGCGCGCGGATGCTGACCGCGGGCGTGGCGCTGCAGGCGGGCGATCTCGACCTCTTGGCGGGCGCCGTGCTCGGCTTTCCGCGGCAGCGCGGCGGGCCGATGCACTGGGCGGGCGCCAGCGGCGGGCGCACCGGGCTGCTGGCGATGCGCAACGCGCTGAAGGCGCAGGCGGGCGCGCTGCCGCCGCCGATGGCCGGCTTCTGGGCGCCGGACCCGGCCTGGGACCGGCTGATCCGCGAGGGAAGGCGGTTCTAGCCGAGCACGATGCCGACCACCACCAGCATCAGCCCCAGCATCGACACCATCAGCGCCGCAAGGTTCAGCGTCACCGCCTTTTGCAGGCGTGCGCGCAGGGCCGGCTCGTCCAGCCCGGCGCGGCGGGCGCGGGCGACCGCGACGATGCACCACAAGATGCCGGCGAGCCCTGCCGCCGAGATCGCCGCGCCGCTCCAGATCAGGATGTCCATGCTGCCCCCCTTGCCAGTTCGCGCCGTCTTGGCCGAAGCCGGCCGCCGGCGCAAGAGCCGGCCCTTGCAGCAGGGGGGCCATCCGACTAGCAAGGCCCGAACCAATCCGCGCCCATCCGAGGAGAGACAGATGAACACCCCCGTCACCGATGCCACCTACAACGTCACCGCCGACGAGCTGCGCCAGTTCATCGAACGCTTCGAGCATCTCGAGGCTGAGAAGAAGGACATCACCGAGCAGCAGAAGGAAGTGATGGCCGAGGCGAAGGGCCGCGGCTACGACACCAAGGTGATGAAGAAGATCATCGCCATCCGCAAGCGCGACAAGAACGATCTCGAGGAAGAGGAAGCCATCCTCGAGCTCTACAAATCCGCCCTCGGCATGGCCTGACCCCAGCCGAAGGGGCGCTTCTTTCCCCTTCTTGCTGGTGGAAATATCCCGGGGGGTGCGGGGGGCTGGCCCCCCGCTTCTTCAGCCGACCTGAGCGGCGCCCCAAACAACAAAGCCTCCCCGGCCGGGGAGGCTTTCTTCATACTGTCGGAGAGCGAAGCTTACCGCGGGCCTATCATCATCACCATCTGCCGGCCTTCGAGGCGCGGCATCGATTCGACCTTGCCCTTTTCGCCCACATCGGCGGCGACCCGGTTCAGCAGTTCCATCCCCAGATCCTGGTGGGCCATCTCGCGGCCGCGGAAGCGCAGGGTGATCTTCACCTTGTCGCCCTCTTCCAGGAACTTGAACACGGACCGCATCTTGACATCGTAGTCATGCGAGTCGGTGCCCGGGCGGAACTTGATTTCCTTGATCTCGATGATGTGCTGCTTCTTGCGGGCCTCGGCCTCGCGCTTCTGCTGCTCATACTTGAACTTGCCGAAATCCATGATCTTGCAGACCGGCGGCACGGCATTCGGAGAGATTTCCACCAGATCGAGCCCGGCCTCCTCGGCCATCTGCATGGCGCGGGCCGGCGTCACGACCCCCACGTTCTCGCCATCTGCGCCGATCAGCCGGATTTCGGCTGCGCGGATGCGGTCGTTGATACGTGGTCCCGTGTCGCGTTGCGGCGGGGCATTGTGGGGTCTGCGGGCTATGGTTGGATTCCTTTTATGGCCAGCGTCATGTGGCGCGCAAAATAGGCGCGCCGGCCCGGCACTTCAACCGGCTTTTCACGCCTTTGCGAGCCTTTGGCGCCAGAACCCGCCGCGGGGCGGCCAGTTCCGGGCCCGGGCGTGCTTGTTTCGCGCCGGCGCAAGGCTGCCTGCGGCACCGGTGCAAGGCTGCCTGCGGCACCGGTGCCGGCGCCGATGCTTCCCCTTGCGGGGTCGATCTGGCATAGAGTGCCCAGGTTCGGCCGCAGTCCGCGGCCGCGAAGGAGAACACCATGAAAAAGATCCTGGTCATAGTGGCCGTGATCGCCGTCATCGCCGGCGGCTGGTATTATTACGCCGGTCAGCAGCGCGCTGCCGAAGAAGCCGCCGCCGCGCAGGCGGCCGCCGATGCCGCGGCCGAGGCCGCCGCCGCCGAGGCCGCCGAAGCCGAGCGCCTGGCCACCGAAGCCGCCGCCGCCAAGGCCGCCGAGGAGGCCGCCGCTGCCGCTGCCGCCGAGGCTGCCGCCGCCGTGGAAGCTGCCGCGGCGCAGGCTGCCGAAGCTGCCGCCGCCGCTGCCGAGGCTGCCAAGGCTGCCGCGGCCGAGGCCGCAAGCGCGGTGGAGACGGTCACCGAGCAGGCGACCGAATCCGCGACCCAAGCCGCCACCGAAGCCGGGGATGCCGTCGCCGATGTTGCGGACATGACCGCCCAGAGCTTCGAGGCGGAACAGCTGAAGGCGGCGCTGGACGGCTCGAACCTGCAGGCCCCGATCCGCGACGCGCTGAAGCAGGCCGTGGATGCCGCCGCCGCCAATCCGGCGCTGGCCGAGGCGACCCTCGCCCGGGTGCGCGAAGCCCTTGGCATGTAAGGGCTGCGCCAGCCGCTGAACGAAAATCCGCCGCGCAATCGTTGCGCGGCGGTTCTGTTTTCGCTCAGAGGCTGCTGTCAGACGCCCTCGCCGACGAAGGCCTTTTCCACCACATATTCCCGCGGCTCGGAATTGGCGCCCTCGCGCAGGCCGAAGCCTTCCAGCACCGCCATCACGTCCTTGTTGAACGCCAGGCTGCCGCAGACCATGGCGCGGTCATCGGCGGCGGTCATCGGCGCGATCCCCAGGTCGGTGAAGACCTTGCCGGAGGTCAGGTTGTCGGTGATCCGGCCCATCTGCGCGAAGGGCTCGCGGGTGGTGGTGGGGTAGTAGAGCAGCTTGCCCTCAACCATCTCGCCGATCAGCTCGTCCTTCTGCAGCCCCTCGACCAGTTGGCGGCCATATTCCAGCTCTGCCGCCGTGCGGCAGGTGTGCATCATGATGACCTGGTCGTATTTCTCATAGGTCTCGGGGTCGCGCATCAGGCTGGCGAAGGGCGCGATGCCGGTGCCGGTGGCCAGGAACCAGACCCGCTTGCCGGGCAGCAGCGCGTCATGCACCAGCGTGCCCACCGGCTTGGGGCGCAAGATGATCTCGTCGCCCACCTGGATATGCTGCAGCTTCGAGGTCAGCGGGCCATCGGGCACCTTGATCGAGTAGAACTCCAGCTCGTCATCCCAGCTTGGCGAGGCGATGGAATAGGCGCGCAGCAAGGGTTTGCCATTGTCGCCCATCAGCCCGATCATCACGAACTCGCCGGACCGGAAGCGCAGCGATTGCGGCCGCGTCACCCGGAACGAGAACAGCGCGTCCGTCCAATGGGTGACGGCAGTCACGGTCTGCGCATCGGGCAGGTGCCTCGGGGCGGGGATGGTCGCGGCGGCGGGGGCGTTCTGGGTCACGGCGATCTCTGTCATATGGGGGGCAGGCGCGAGGACGGCAGCTGTCGCACGCATCTCCTTCTAAGGTGTAAATCGGGCCAAGGAAAAGCCCCGCTGTCAGCCGCGCAGCCGCGACTGATAGTCATGGGCCCGCCAGTCGGCGCGGAACTGCCAGTGCTCGGCGGGCTGGCGGGTGGCGAGGTCTGCCGAGATTTCCACCTCGTCGAACCCGGCGCGGCGGGCCATCGTGTACTGGTCGGCCAGCACATGCCCGCGGGCGCGCAGCCGGCCCGAGAAGCCAAGGCTGCGCAGCCGCCGCGCAATGGTGAAGCCGCGGCCATCGGAGAAGCTGGGAAACTCCACCCGCACCAGTTGCGCGCCGTGCAAGCGGTCCTCGATGGTGGACAGGCAGGTGTCGGGGGCAAGGTCGAGCGCCGGGGCACCGGACCAGTCGTCGGGGTGGAAACCGTCGTCACGGACGATCACGCTCATTTCACGTCCTCCTTCTCAGCAGCAACCGGCCCGCGCACCATGCGCCCGCCGATGAAATGGATGCCGCATTCGGATTTCTCCGATCCGCGCCAGCGGCCGGCCCGCGGGTCTTCGCCGGGCTTCACCGGGCTGGTGCAGGGCGCGCAGCCGATGGACGGATAGCCCTTTGCCACCAGCGGATGCCGGGGCAGGCGGTTCTCGGTCATGTAGTCTTCCAGATCCTCGCGGCCCCAATGGGCCAGCGGGTTGATCTTGATGCGGCGGCCGTTGTCCTCTTCCTCGAAGAAGTCGATCTCGGCGCGGGTCTGGCCCTGGTAGCGCTTGCGCCCGGTGATCCAGGCATCGAAGCCCGACAGTGCGGCTTCCAGCGGCACGGTCTTGCGCAGCGCGCAGCAGGCATCGGTGCTGAACTGGTGCAGGGTGCCGTCGGGGTCGTCCAGCGCCACCGCGGCGTCAGCGGCGCGGATGGTGCGGATGTCGGTCAGGTTCAGGCGCTCTGCCAGCATCGACTGATACTCCAGCGTTTCCGGAAACAGCATCTGGGTGTCGATGAACAACACCGGCAGCGCCGGCGCCATGACCGAGATCAAATGCAGCAGCACCACCGATTCCGCCCCGAAGGACGAGACCAGCGCGATGCGGCCAAGATCGGCATCGTGCAGCGCATGTTCCAGCACCGCCACCGCGCCGTGATGGCGGTAGCGATCGTTCAGCCGGGCCACCCGCTCGGCGATGGGGTCCAGCTCAGGCGCAAGCGCCCGCAGGGCGCTATGCTGCATCACGCGCCTCTTCAGGGTAAAGCGCGGCCTTGAACGGCGCGGGGCCAAGCCGGCGGAACGCCTCGATGAAGGTCTCGGACGGCGCGTCACGCTTGTCGATATAGGCGCGCAGCAGTCGCTCGATGGCCGGCACCACCTGGTCATAGGCAAAGCCGGGCCCCGCCCGCTCGCCGATGGAAGCGGTCTCGGTATGGTCGCCGCCAAGGGTGATCTGGTAATTCTCCACCCCCGCCCGGTCGAGCCCGAGGATGCCGATATGCCCGACATGGTGATGCCCGCAGGCATTGATGCAGCCCGAGATCTTGATCTTCAGCGCGCCGATTTCCTGCTCCAGCCCGATGGCCTGGAAATGGGTGGCAATCTCCTGCGCGACGGGGATCGAGCGGGCGGTGGCCAGCGCGCAGTAATCCATCCCCGGGCAGGCGATGATGTCGGAGATCAGCCCGACATTGGCGGTGGCAAGGCCTTCAGTGGCCAGCGCGGCATGGATCGCCGGCAGGTCCGACTTGTGGACATGCGGCAGGATCACGTTCTGCTCATGGCTGATGCGCAGCTCGTTGTGGCCATAGCGCTCGGCAAGATCGGCCAGCAGTCGCATCTGCGCGGATGAGGCATCGCCGGGCGTCTCGCCATGTGCCTTCAGGCTGACGGTGACGATGGCATAGCCGGGCGCGCGGTGTTCGTGCAGGTTGGTGTCGGCCCAGGCCCGGAACACCGGGTCGGCGAGGGCCGCGTCGAACGCCTCCGTCGGCGCGTTGCGGAATGCGGGAGGCGTGAACTGCGCCTCGATGCCCTTCAGGATCTGCTGGTCGACGCCGCTGAACTGGGCGCGGGTTTCCACGAACCGCTCCTCGACCGCCGCCTTGAAGGTGTCGATCCCGTTCTCGAAGACGGTGATCTTGATGCGCGCCTTGTACTTGTTGTCGCGCCGGCCCATCACGTTATAGGTGCTGACGATGGCCTCGAGGTAAGGCAACAGGTCCGCCTTGGGCAGGAAGTCGCGGATCACCGCCCCCAGCATCGGCGTGCGGCCAAGCCCGCCGCCCACCAGCACCTCGAAGCCCACCTCGGTCCCCCGCCGCACCATCCGCAGCCCGATATCATGGGCGCGGGTCACGGCGCGGTCATTGGGGCTGCCGGTGATGGCGATCTTGAACTTGCGCGGCAGGAACTGGAACTCGGCATGGTCGGTGGACCATTGCCGGATCAGCTCTGCCACCGGGCGCGGGTCTTCGATCTCATCGGCAGCCGCGCCGGCGAAATGATCCGCGGTGGTGTTGCGGATGGTGTTGCCGCTGGTCTGGATCGCATGGATGCCGACTTCGCCGAGGCTGTCGAGGATATCGGGCACATCCTTCAGCTTGGGCCAGTTCAGCTGGATGTTCTGCCGCGTGGTGAAATGGCCATAACCCTTGTCCCACCGCTCGGCCACATCGGCAAAGCGGCGCATCTGGCCGGGGTTCAGCGTGCCATAGGGAATGCAGATCCGCAGCATATAGGCGTGCAGCTGCAGGTAGAGCCCGTTCATCAGCCGCAGCGGCCGGAACTCTTCCTCGGTCAGGCTGCCATCGATGCGCCGCTCCACCTGTTGGCGGAACTGGGCATTGCGCTCGGCCAGGAAGGCGCGGTCGAAGGCGTTGTAATCATACATTGGCGGCCTCCTGCTTGCCGTGCGGATAATTGGACGGGCCGCGGGTGCGGAACGCCTCGCGGAAATGGACCGGCTCGGGACCGTCCGGGCCGGCCTTCGCCTCGGCCAGGTAGGGGCCGACGACGCGGGCCGGCTGGCCGCTGGCAAACAGCAGCCGCAGCTGCGCATGGGCCTCGTCCTCGATCAGCTCGGCCTCGTGATGCGCGCGGGTCCAGCGGTCATCGGCGGTCAGGTAGATCACGTCGCCCTCCAGCAGATCATTGGCGGTGACGACTTTGGGGGTGAAACGGCGGCTCATTGCAGGGCCTCCTTGAGGGTCGGCAGGGTGGCACGGGCCGCGCGGGGGGCGAGGCCAAGCAGAAGAACGGCGGGTCCGGTAACATCCTCAAGACAGCCGGGCAGGGTGGCGAGGCTCGCGGCAACAACCCGCTGATCGGGGCGGCTGACATTCTCGACGATGGTGACGGGCGTCTGGGGCAGGGCGCCATGCATGATCAGCCGCCCCTGCACGAAGCGCGCCGCCTTCTTGCCCATGTAGATCGCCGCGACCGATCCCGGCGCGGCCAGCGCCCGCCAGTCCTGATCGGCAAAGCCGCGGGTGTCATGGCCCGTCAGGATGCGCAGATCCGAATTGCGCCCGCGCCGGGTCAGGCTCTGCCCCAGGCTCGCGGCGGCGGCGACAGAAGCCGTGATGCCCGGCACGACCGCAAAGCCGATGCCCGCCGCCTCCAGCGCATCCGCCTCCTCATCCAGCCGGCCGAAGATCCCGCAATCCCCGGCCTTCAGCCGCAGCACCCGCCGGCCCGCCCGCGCGAAGGCGACGATCAGCGCGGTGATCTCGGTCTGCGGGGTCGAGGGACCGAAGCCCTCCTTGCCGATGTCGATCAGCGTGGCAGCGGGCCCCGCCAGCGCCAGCACGCCCTCGCCCACCAGCCGGTCATGCAGCACGATATCCGCGCCCGCCAGCGCCCGCGCCGCCTTCAGCGTCAGCAGCTCGGGATCGCCCGGCCCCGCGCCGACGAAAAGCACCGCGGGATCGGCATTGTGCTGGCTGTGGCTGGCAGTCGTGGTCATGGCGGGCCTCTCTGTCTCTGCTCCCAATATAGGAAAAAATCCCTGTCAGGCGCCATACACCCTTGCTGATAAGGACATTTGTTCCGATACTGCGCCGCAGAGAACCGGGTGTCCGGGAAAACGGGGAAAAGGCGAATGTCAGTCCGCATAGACGAGATGGATCGGAAAATCCTTGCCGAGCTGCAGGAGGATGCGGGCCAGTCGCTGGACGAGATCGCCCGCAAGGTCGGCTCCTCCAAGACCCCGGTCTGGAACCGAATCCGCAAGCTGCGCGAGGCCGGCGTGATCGGCCGCCAGACCATGATCCTCGACGCCGAGGCGCTTGGCCTCGAGGCCTGCTTCTTCGTGCTGATCCGCACCAGCGAGCATGAGGCCGACTGGCAGCGCCGCTTCCTCGGCACGCTGCGCGCCCGCCCCGAAGTGCTCGAGGCGCACCGCCTTGCCGGCGATATCGACTATATCCTGAAGGTCCGCGTCAGGAACGCCCGCGCCTATGACCAGTTCTACCAGGCGCTGATTTCCGAGGTAAAGATCCACAACGTCACCGCGCTGCTGTCGATGGAAGAGATCAAGTCCACCACCCTGCTTCCCCTCTGATCCTTTGCTTTTTCCAAATATCCTCCGGGGGTCCGGGGGTGGAAAACCCCCGGCGCTTGCACAAGCCGCGCCTCTGGCCCACATAGGGCCAGACCCCGAGGCCGCCGATGAACACCGAACTGATCCTCTCCACCTATAACAGCCCCCGAGCGCTGGTGCTGACGCTGCTCTCCGTCACGCGGCAGGTGCGGCGGCCCGACTCGGTCTGCGTCGCCGATGACGGTTCGGGGCCGGAAACGGCGGCGGCGATCGCCGGCGTGCAGGCGCGGTTCCCGGAGCTGAGGGTCCGCCATGTCTGGCACGAGGATCGCGGCTTCGAGAAGAACGTGATCCTCAACAAGGCCATAGCCACCTCGCAGGCCGACTACCTCGTCTTCATCGACGGCGATTGCCTGATCCATCCTGGCTTCATCGCCCGGCATCTGGAACTTGCGCGCCCGGACCGGTTCCTCTCGGGCAGCCTGATCCGGCTCGACACCCCCACGACCGAGGCGGTGACGGAAGATGACGTGCTGCAAGGCCGGGTCTTCGACCGCGCCTGGCTCGCCCGCACCGGCACCCTCGCGCGGTTCAGCACCCGCCTGAAGGCCGGCCTCTTGCCGAAATGGGCGGGCCATGCGCTGGAGGCGGTCTACCCCGTGGGCCGCAACTGGTGCGGCGCCAATGGCTCGGCCTTCCGCAGCGCCATCCTCAAGGTCAACGGCCTCGACGAGACGATGAAATACGGCGGCGGCGACAAGGAGTTCGGCATCCGCCTCGAAAACTCCGGCGTCCGCGGCCGCCATGTCCGCTTCACCGCGCCGCTGGTCCATCTCGACCATCCCCGCGGCTACAAGGATGCCGAAAAGATCCGGGCGCACCGCGGCAAGATTTCCCTTGCGCGGCAACAGCGGAAAGTGTGGACAGAAGCGGGGATTGTTCCAGGGCTGGAGTAGACGGGATGGGGATCAAGACAAGGCTTCGGCGCATCCTCGAGCGGCGCGGCAAGCGGGTGCCGGTCTTCCTGATGCGCAACAGCGACCGTCAGGTCGAGCTGCTGGCGAGGCGGATCAAGCGCGGCGATGTGGTCGTCGATCTGGGCGCCCATGTCGGCGAGGTCTCGATCAAATGCGCGCGCCGCGGGGCCGAGGTCTATGCCTTCGAGGCGCATCCCGGCATCTTCGAGGTGCTGCGTGAAAAGACCCGGGACTACCCCAACATCCATGTGTTCAATGAGGCGGTCAGCGACGAGGACGGCATGGCGACGCTCTATTTCCGCCCCTCCGACCTTCCGGGCCATTACGAGGGCTCGACGCTGGCGGATGGCAAGGTCGATCTCGACTACCAGCAATCGGTGCAGGTGCCGACGGTGCGCCTTGGTGCCGTGCTCGACCGGATCGGCAAGCCGGTGACGCTGGTGAAGATGGATATCGAGGGCCTCGAATACCGCGTGCTGCAGGACCTCATCGATGCAGGCCGGGCCAGCGAGCTGGCAGAGGTGCACGTGGAGTGCCACGCGGACAAGGTCGAGGGCCTGCCCGCGCAGAAGGCGAAGGTGCTGGCAGCGCTGGAAGCGGCGGGGCTTTCGGGCCGCTTCCATTTCGACTGGCACTGATGCGCATCGCCATCGCCACCGGCGGCTATCACAAGCCGGGCGAGACCTTCGTGAACCGCCACATCGAGCATCTGTTCGGCGGCGACACGGTGGTGATTGCCAACAAGCTGAACGGCAGCAACCCCTACGATCGGCCGGTCATCCGCCGTTCGCGCGAGGGCTTCGGCGCGGCGGACCTGTGGCAGCAGCCGCTGGCCTCGCTGACCGGGCTCTGGCGCCACGGCGCCACCTCGGTCCCCTATGGGCAGACCCGCCGCGCGCTGGAGGCGTTCCTGCACGCGGAGCGGGTGCAGGCGATCCTGTGCGAATTCGGTCCCGAGGCGGTGGCGCTGGCCCCCGTCGCCAATGCCCTGAACCTGCCGATCTTCAGCTATTTCCGCGGCTATGACGCCTCCAAGGATCTGCGCAAGCCGCGCAACGTGCGGGCGCTGCGCGCGGTCATGCCACGGCTGGCGGGGGTGTTCGCGGTCTCGCGCTTCCTGCTGGACAACCTGGCGCGGCACGGCATCACCCACCCGCACAGCCATGTCATCCCCTCGGGCGTGGCAACGGCGCGTTTCGTGCCGGGCGAGAAGCAGCCCGGCAGCTTCCTTGCCGTCGGCCGGCTGATCGACAAGAAGGCCCCCGACATCACCCTGCGCGCCTTTCTGGCCGGCGCCGCGGAACACCCCCAAGCGCGGCTCGACATCGTCGGCGATGGCCCGATGCTGGAGCCGCTGCGCGCCATGGTCACTGCCGCCGCCATGGGCGCCCGCGTGCGCCTGCACGGCGCGCTGCCGCATGAAGAGGTGCGCGAGATGCTGGCGCGCGCGCAGGTCTTCGTCCAGCACTCGCTGACCGATGCCAAGGGCAATACCGAAGGCCTGCCGACCTCGATCCAGGAGGCGCTGGCCTCGGGCTGCATCGTGCTTTCCACCCGCCATGCCGGCATCCCCGAGGCGGTGATCGAGGGCGAGACCGGCTATCTGGTCGCGGAACGTGACGAGCCCGGCTTTGCCGGCCTGATCCGCGGCGTGCTGGAGGGCACGCTGCCGGTGGAGGGCATGGCCGGGCGGGCGCGGGCGCTGGCGGTGGCGCGCTTCGACAATGGCCGCCTGCTGGCGGAACTGGAGGCGACGCTGCTGCGGCTGGCGGGGCGCTAGCGCGTCACCACCAGCCGCTCCAGGCCGTGGAAGTGGTAGAGGTCCGCACAGCGCGGCTTGCCCTTCAGCCGCAGCCCCGGCAGCCGCGCGAACAGGATCGGCAGCGCCACCTGCAGCTCCAGCCGGGCTAGGGGCGCGCCGATGCAGAAATGCGCGCCGCCGCCGAAGGCGAGGTTGGGCTTGATCATCCGGTCCGGGGCGAACTTCCCCGGCCGCTCCCACGCCTGCGGATCGCGGTTGCCGCCCGCCAGCAGGCAGCCGATGCGGCCGCCGCGGGCAAAGGGATGGCCCGCGATCTCCATATCCTCCTGCACCCACCGCCAGAACAGGTGCAGCGGCGGATCGAAGCGCAGGATTTCCTCGACCGTGGCCTCGATCCGGTCGGGGGCCAGCGCCTCGGGCGGGGTCTTCGCCTCCAGCAAGCTTTTGATCCCATTGCCAAGCGTATGCACCGTCGCCTCATGCCCTGCATTGAGCAGCAGGATGCAGGTCGAGATCAGCTCCTCGGGTGTCAGCTGGTCCCCGGCGGCGATCAGGTGGCTGATCAGGTCGTCGCCGGGCTTAGTGCTGCGCTCCGCCACCAGCCCGCGCAGATAGGCCGAGAAGGCGAGGGCGGCGGCCACCGCGGCCTCCTCCGTCACCCGGTCGCGCCGCGCCTGGAACATGCCGACCATGGCATTGGACCAGGCCAGCAGGTCCGGCGCGCGATCTTCCGGCACCCCGAGCAGGCGGGCGATCACGATCACCGGCAGCTTTTGCGCGAAGGCTGGCAGCAGGTCCACCGGCCCCTCGGGCAGCGCGTCGATCAGCCGATGCGTCAGCGCCGCGATCTCGGGCGCGAGCCCCGCGATCTGCCGCGAGGTGAAGGCGCGCAGCACCTGCGCCCGCAGCCTCGTGTGGCGCGGCGGGTCCAGCTCCAGCATCGAATGCGCCTCGATGTCGTAGAAGGGCGCAAGATGCGGCGGGATCACCGGCACGAACTCCGGCGGCGGTGCCCGCCCCAGCCGCCGGTCGCGCAACACCATGCCGATGGTCGCGGCGCTGGCCGAGACGGGCAGGCCATAGTCTTCCCACATCACCACCGGCCCCGCGGCGCGGAGCCGGTCATAGAACGGATAGGGGTTCTGCACGAAGGCCGGGTCGGTCGGGGATTGCTTCAGACTTTGCATGAAGATCCCCTCGCAAGCCCTTGAAATCAGGCCATCTCCAGCGCCGTCACGATGGCCCCGAAATCCACCGCCTTCAGCGAGGCCCCGCCCACCAGCGCGCCATCGACATCGGCGATCGCAAAGATCTCGGCGGCGTTCGAGGGCTTGACCGATCCGCCATAGAGCAGCCGGAAGGCGCCGCCCTCGGCCCCGAATCGCGCGGTCAGCTCGGCGCGCAGGAAGCCATGCACCTCAGCGATCTGGTCATTGGTCGGGGTGCGGCCGGTGCCTATGGCCCAGACCGGCTCATAGGCGATCACGGTCGTGGCCCCGGTCGCGGCATCCGGCAACGATCCGGCCAGCTGCCCGCCGATCACCGCCAGCGTGCTGCCGGTATCGCGCTCCGCTTCCGTCTCGCCGACGCAGACCACCGCCACCAGCCCCGCGGCATGGGCGGCCTCGGTCTTGGCGCGCACCATGGCATCGGTCTCGGCATGATCGGCGCGACGCTCGGAATGGCCGAGGATCACATGGCTGGCCCCGGCATCGGCCAGCATCGGCGCCGAGATGTCGCCGGTATGCGCGCCCGAGGCCTTGGCATGGCAATCCTGCCCGCCGATGGCGATCTGCGCCGCGCCGGGCCGCGCGGCCATGGGCGCGATCAGCGTGGCGGGCGGACAGATCAGCACGTCGCAGCCCGGCGCGGGAAAGGCCGCCGCCAGCGCATCGAACTCGGCCAGCGAGGCCGCCATGCCATTCATCTTCCAGTTGCCAGCCGCCAGTTTCCGCCGCATCGCCACACTCCTTGGTTCGGGGTCCGGGGGCAGACTAGGCAAGGCGGGCGGGGTTGGAAATGGGCAAATGCAGCCGCGGCAATCAGGCGGCCGGTTCGTCCTTGAAGCGGATCGACTCGCCGCAGCCGCAGGCCTCGGCCACATTGGGGTTGTTGAACTTGAAGCCCTGCTCCAGCAGCGAGGTCTCATAGTCGATCTCGGTGCCGAACAGGAACATCTGCGCCATCGGCGCGATCATCACCCTTGCGCCGGCCTGTTCCACCACCTCGTCCATCGGGCCGGGCGCTGCCGCGATCTCCATCGTGTATTCCATCCCCGCGCAGCCGCCCTTCTTGACGCCGATGCGCAAGCCATGCGCGCCGTCCTTGGCCATCAGCCGGGCGATCTGCGCGGCGGCGGCGGGGGTGATGGAGACGGGAGGTTGGCCGGGGATGCCGAACATGGGGATGGTCCTTCTGGGGTTGCCCCCAACATAGGGCGCAGATGCGGAAATCTCAAGCCAGCGCTGCCAGAAGCCGCGTGACCGCCAGCGCGGCGAGGATCGCCCAGCCGAAACTAGCCAGGGTGCCGATGATCACATATTCCGAAACCGCCCGGTCCTCGGACGCGGTGACGGTGCCAAAGCGCAGGATCGACTTGGCGGCGATCAGGAAGCCGATGGCCTCGGGCTGGCCGGCGGTCATCAGCACGAAGATCAGCCCGCGCTCCAGCAGGCCGATGACCTGCCCGCCCTTCGGCAGCCCTTCGGGCGGGCGGCCGTCGGCGAGGCCCGCCATCAGCATCCCCACCGCAAAGCCCCCGGCCCGGGTGGCGAGGATCAGCCCGGCCAGCCAGAGGAGGGCGGTGAGAAGGTCGCTGGCGTTGGATAGCAGCGCCGGCCAATATCCGCTGGCCCAGAGATCGGGCATCAGCGCCGCCGCCAAAGCCAGCGTCGCCAGATGCGCGCCCTGATCGCCGAGGAACGCCCCCAGCCCCGGCGTCAGCCGCAGCTTCACCGCGTCGATCAGCAGATGCGCCGCCGCCAGGGCCAGCAGCCCCGGCGCGGCGGGCTGGCCGGTGATGGCCTGCGCGGCGGCCAGCACCAGCGCGCCGTGCAGCAGCAGCACGCCGGCGCGGCGCTTGTGCAGGACCATCCACCGCGTCTGCAGCACGAAATCGGCGAGGATATGCGCGATCAGCAGGGCGGCGAAGGTCTGGGTCATGGGGCCTCTCTTGCGCTGCGGTCGTCTTCCCAGGCGGTGATGGCGTCGCGCAGGCTTTGCACGGAACCGGCCGCGAGCCGATAGCTGACCGCCTGTGGGCTGATGCCGAGCTCTTGCCCGATCTCCTCCAGCGTCGGTGCCGGGTAGGGCAGCGCCAGAGCCGCCGCCTCGGCCTGCGGCCGCGTCCAGCGCAGCACGATATCCTCGACCAGCTGCACGATGATCTCGTCGCGCGTGTCGATATCCCTCCCTGCAATCGCAAAGCGGCGCGTGCGGCGCATCCTGTCCAACGCATGGCCCGACGCGGTGAGCGCTGGACCTTGCGCATCCGACAGGTCGGTGCTGCCGAGGCTCTCCACGGCACCAAGCCCGATTGCGATGCGGGTGTTCAGCAAGCCGATTTCCGCGCGCAGGCAGGCGTGCAAGTAGCACGCAGCCCGCAGCGCAAGTTCGGGATCGGTGCGCATCTGCCAGCCATCCCCGCGAAACCGGGTGAAGCGGGCGCTGCTGCCTTGCCAGCGGGCGATCTCTTCCGCGGCAATGGCAAGCCGCGCCATCGTCCGTTCCAGCGCCTCGGGGGCGTCGGTGGAGCCGATGAGGTCTCCGGTCAAGATGGCGGCGGTGGTCATGCATCAAGCTTAGCGGCTTGATCGGGGCTTATCAAGCCCTGAGGCTTGATGGCTGCAATATCAAGATCTCAAACTTGATATCATTCATATCAAGCCCCCAGGCTTGATATGCCGCCGCCTCACATGAACCCAAGCTCCAGCCGCGCCTCGTCGGACATCATGTCCATGCCCCATTGCGGCTCCCATGTCAGCTGCACGTTGACCATCTTCACCCCGTCCAGGGGCTCGATCGCCTCGGCGACCCAACCGGGCATCTCGCCCGCCACCGGGCAGCCCGGCGCGGTCAGGGTCATGATCACGTCGACCTCGTTCTCCGGAGTGATCTCGATGGTATAGACCAGCCCCAGGTCATAGATGTTCACCGGGATCTCGGGGTCGAAGACCGTGCGGCAGGCCTCGACCACATTGTCGTACAGCGGATGGTCGGTGCTGGACGGCTTGATCAGCGGCGTGCCTTCAAGCGGACCTTCAATCGGGTTGGCGGCTTCGGCGTTCATGGCACTCTCACTCGGGTTGTTGAGGGATTATATAGGGAATACCCGCGCCCCGGTCCAGTGCCGCCGACAAGACCGCCGCCTGCGCCCTCTTGCCCTTTGCTTTTTTCCAAATATCCTCGGGGGGCGCGGGGGGCAG